>Ga0209342_10000331_pt1 | contig 52959 bp, 56 predicted proteins | sample RifCSP16_2_FD_184023 | JGI IMG/M metagenome (GOLD analysis project Ga0209342, IMG submission 184023) | Soil microbial communities from Rifle, Colorado - Rifle CSP2_sed 16_2 (SPAdes) (version 2) | ecosystem: Environmental > Terrestrial > Deep subsurface > Rock core/Sediment | place: Rifle... | reverse complement strand
CCCTGATGCTGGGGGGCATCCTGTTCGGCTGGGCCAAGCCGGTGCCGGTCAATTTCTCCGCGTTGCGCCGTCCCAAGCAGGATATGCTCTGGGTGGCAGTCGCCGGACCGGCATCGAATCTGGTCATGGCGCTGGGTTGGGCATTACTCTATAAAATGGCATGGTTGAATCCGGACAATTATTTTGCCGAACCCTTGTTGGGTATGGCGGGCATCGGGATTAAAATCAACATCGTGCTGATGGTGCTGAACCTGTTGCCGCTGCCGCCGCTGGATGGCGGGCGCGTCGCGGTCAGCATGCTGCCGCATCGCCAGGCATACCAACTGTCCAGGATCGAGCCCTATGGCATGTTCATCCTGATCTTTCTGGCGATCACGCCGGTGCTGGGCTGGATACTGATGCCGCTGGTGAGTTTGATGTATCAATTGCTTTCGTTGTTATTTGGAATTTAAATATGTTCGCTGATCGCGTGTTATCGGGTATGCGTCCCACCGGAAGTTTGCACCTGGGCCATTACCACGGTGTGTTGAAAAATTGGGTGCAGATGCAGAACGAATACGAATGCCTGTTCTTCGTGGCGGACTGGCACGCGCTGACCACGCACTATGACACGCCGCAAATCATCGAACAGAATGTGTGGGACATGGTGGTGGACTGGCTGGCTGCCGGCATCAATCCGGCACGCGCCACGCTGTTCATTCAATCCAGAGTGCCGGAACACGCCGAGCTGCATCTACTGCTGTCGATGATCACCCCGCTGGGCTGGCTGGAGCGCGTGCCGACCTATAAGGATCAGCAGGAAAAGCTCACTGAAAAAGACCTGAGCACTTACGGCTTTCTCGGCTATCCGTTGCTGCAAAGCGCGGATATCCTGATCTACCGCGCCACCCAGGTGCCGGTCGGTGAAGACCAGGTGCCGCATATCGAATTCACACGCGAGATCGCGCGCCGCTTCAATCATATCTATGGACGCGAACCGGGTTTTGAGGAAAAGGCCGAAGCCGCGGTAAGAAAACTCGGCAGCAAAAAAGCCAAGCTGTATTTCGAATTGCGTACCCGCTATCAGGAGCAGGGCGACGACGCGGCACTCGAGTCCGCCAAATCCCTGCTGGACGAGCAGCAGAGCCTGAGTCACGGCGACCGCGAGCGTTTGTTCGGCTATCTGGAAGGCAGCGGCAAGATGATACTGTCCGAGCCGCGGGCGATGCTCACTGCCGCCTCGAAAATGCCCGGACTGGACGGTCAGAAAATGTCCAAGTCCTACAATAACACCATCACCCTGCGCGAGGACGAGGCCAGCGTCAGCAAGAAGATACGCACCATGCCGACCGACCCGGCGCGCATCCGCCGCAGCGATCCCGGCGACCCTGCCAAGTGCCCGGTGTGGCCGTTGCACCAGGTATATTCCGGCGAGGATACGAAACAATGGGTGATGAAGGGCTGCAAGAGCGCGGGTATCGGCTGCATCGAGTGCAAACAGCCGGTGATCGACGCGGTGCTCGAAGAACAACGCCCGATGCGCGAGCGCGCGCAGATGTATCTGGACGACCCGGCGCTGGTGCGCAACATCATCGCCGACGGCTGCGAAAAGGCGCGCAAACTCGCCGCCGAGACCATGCGCGACGTGCGCGAGGCGATGGGGCTGAGCTACAGCTAGATACTATGGAAGCCATTCTGCAATCGGTGATCACTTGTCCGCACTGCGGCGCGGTAAAAGAAGAAACCATGCCGACCGATGCTTGCCAGTTTTTTTACGAATGCACTGCGTGTCATGCCGTGCTGCGCCCAAAACCAGGCGATTGCTGCGTGTTCTGTTCGTTTGGTACCATGCCGTGCCCGCCGGTCCAATTGCAACGGGATTGCTGTTCACATTAACTCGATATGACCCAAGCCAATATTCTATCTTCCGCGCCGCTGGCCCGCATCCACGGTGAACCGCTGCTGGAGATGCCGCTGGATCTGTACATCCCGCCGGACGCGCTGGAACTGGTGCTGGAGACCTTCCAGGGTCCGCTGGATCTGCTGCTGTATCTGATCCGCAAGCACAACCTCGACGTGCTGGACATCTCGATGGCGCAATTGACGCAGCAATACATGGGCTACATCGAGCTGATGCAACAGCATCGTCTGGAGTTGGCGGCGGAGTATCTGCTGATGGCGGCTGTGCTGATCGAGATCAAGTCGCGCATGCTGTTGCCGCGCCCGACCAAAGTCAACGAAGAGGGCGGAGAAGATCCGCGCGCCGAGCTGATGCGCCGTTTGCTCGAATACGAGCAGATGAAACTGGCCGCGCAAAAGCTCAATGAACTGCCGCAGGCCGGACGCGATTTCGAGATCGTGCAAGTGCTGATCGAACGCTCAGTACATGAGCGCCTGCCGGATGTCAGCGTGGAGGATTTGCGCCAGGCGTGGCTGGGTCTGCTGGCGCGCGCCAAGTTGAATACGCACCACAAGGTGCGCCGCGAACAGCTCTCGGTGCGCGAACAGATGTCGCACATCCTGCGCTGTTTGCAAGGCGGCGAATATGTTGTATTCGACCGGCTGTTCGATGTGCAGGGCGGCGTGGCGAAACTGGTGGTCACCTTCATCGCCGTCCTCGAACTGGCCAAGGAATATCTGGTGGAGATCCAGCAAAATGAAACAATGGGGAATATCTATGTCCGAACAAGTCGAGCCATTACCGCTGAGTGAAGTACCGGCAACTCCCTCTCCCCCGGTGGGAGAGGCTTGGCCTGTCCTGAGCTTGCCGAAGGAGGGAGAGGGGGATGCGCACGCATTGCAGACCATCGACATGCAGCAACTCAAGCGCGTGCTCGAAGCCGCTCTATTGACCAGTGCCGAACCGTTGTCGCTGGCCGAGCTGAAAAAACTAAGCGATGCCCCGCTCGACAATCGCCGGCTGGAGGCGTTGATCGAGGAGATTGCACAGGACTGGCAGCAACGCGGCGTGGAATTGACTCGCGTGGCGAGCGGATGGCGGTTCCGCGCCAAGCCGGAGATGCAGCGCTATCTGGACAGGCTCAACCCGCAAAAACCGCCGCGTTACTCGCGTGCGGTGCTGGAAACGATCGCCATCATCGCCTATCACCAACCGGTCACGCGCGGCGACATCGAGGAAATACGCGGTGTCGCAGTTTCTTCGCAAATCCTCAAAACACTGGAAACACGCGGCTGGGTGGAGGTGGTCGGCACCCGCGATGCACCCGGCAAGCCGGAGCTGTTCGCCACCACCAGACAAATGCTCGACGACCTCAATCTGCGCTCCTTGCAGGAACTGCCGCCGCTGGATGAGATCGGCGCATTGCTGGAACAGGACACGGCTGCACCGGAGGCAGATGCAGCGGCGCCGCGGCTTTCCATTGTCGCATCTGTGGCGGAGTGAAGCCTGCTCAGGCATGAAACTGATCCAATCCCGCGATAATCCTTTCTTCAAGGAACTCGTCAAACTCGCCGGTTCGGCCCGGCAACGCAGCAAGGAGAATCTGACCCTGCTGGATGGCGCGCATCTGCTGGCAGCGTATCTGGATGCCGGAATGATGCCGCAACGCATTCTGCTGAATGAATCTGCATCGCGTGACGACGAGATCGCTTCGTTGCTCGAACGTGCAGGCGATGTGCAGGTCACGCAACTGGATGACAAGTTGTTCGCGGAACTCAGCGAACTGAAGACGCCAACCGGCATCCTCGCGCTGATTGAAATTGCACAGCCCGCCGTACCTGTTGCTGCTGCCCGCTTCGCATTATTGCTTGAGGACATCCAGGACCCGGGCAATCTCGGCTCGATGCTGCGTTCTGCCGCAGCGGCGGGATGCGATGCGGTGTTTCTTTCCGCGGGCTGCGCCGATGCGTGGTCGCCCAAAGTACTGCGCGCCGCGATGGGCGGACATTTTGCGCTGGATATCCACGAGCGGCAGGATTTATCGAGTGTGGCCAAGGCATTCCCCGGCATGCTGCTGGCAGCCAGCCTGCAAGCCACGAACAGCCTGTATGACTGCGACCTGCGCGGCACGGTCGCGTTTCTGATCGGCAACGAAGGGGCGGGGCTGTCCGATAATTTGCTGAATCTCGCCACACGGCAGATCATTATTCCGATGCCCGGCAAGGTCGAGTCGCTGAATGCCGCTGCGGCGACGGCGATCTGCCTGTTCGAGGCGGTGCGGCAACGCATGAGTGGCGCATCAAACTCCTTGACCTGCAAGCCCGTTTCGCTATAATGCGCGCCCCTGTGAGACTGATGTTCGGTTTATCACATACCTTGCTCCACCGCACCGCAAGCGGGGGGCTTTAACCATAAGGAGATGTAATGCGACATTACGAGATCGTTTTTATCGTGCATCCCGATCAAAGCGAGCAAGTGCCCGCGATGATCGAGCGATACCGCACGCTGGTCACGTCCAAGGGCGGTTTTATCCACCGTCTGGAAGACTGGGGCCGCCGCCAGTTGGCTTACCCTATCCAAAAGATCCACAAGGCACATTATGTGCTGATGAACATCCAATGCAACCAGGAAACGCTGGACGAACTGGAGCACGCGTTCCGCTTCAATGACGCGGTATTGCGTCATCTGACTGTCAAGACCAAGGCTGCCGTCATCGAACCGTCCGCAATGATGAAGGAAGAGAAATCCCGCTCCGTGCCGACTGAAGGTGGCTTTAGTGCTGCTCCGGTACCGGCTGAAGAGGGCGTGGCAGCAGCGACTATTTAATTTTTTCATTGGAATTGGCGCGTAATCAGGTTGTCATCAGCGGCGAGTTGATCGCACTAGAAAGTTTGCGTTATACCCCGGCAGGGGTGGCGAGAGTGGCACTGACGTTAAGACACAGCTCGCAGCAGTCCGAAGCAAATGGTTTACGGCAGGTGCAGTGTGAAGTGAATGCGCTGGCGTTTGCCGAGGTGGCCGATAAGGTTGCCCGGTTTGCGGTAGGACAGAACGTTAAAGTGCGCGGGTTCTTAGCTCAGCAAAGTATCCGCAGCCGGCAACTGGTTTTGCATATAAACGACATAATTTTGGAATAAGGAAATATCATGGCTCGTCCATCAGACAAAAAGAAAGATGACAAGAACAAGCGTTCTTCCCGCAACAATCTGTTCAAGCGCCGCAAGTTCTGCCGCTTCACAGTCGAAAAGATCGCTGAAGTGGATTACAAGGATGTGAACATCCTCAAGGAATTCATTTCCGAGAACGGCAAGCTGATCCCGGCACGCATCACCGGCACCAGAACACGCTACCAGCGCCAACTGAGCACCGCCGTGAAACGCGCGCGCTTCCTGGCATTGATGCCTTACACTGATTTGCACTAAGGAGCCCGGTCATGCAGATAATATTGATGGAAAAAGTGACCAACGTCGGCCAATTGGGTGAAGTGGTCAAGGTCAAGAACGGCTTCGCGCGCAATTTTTTGATCCCGCAAGGCAAGGCGAAGCGCGCGACCGCCTCCAACATGGCTGAATTTGCAGTGCGTCGTGCGGAGTTCGAGGCGGCTGACAAGGCCAAGCTGGCCGAAGCGCAAGCACGCGGCGAAAAGCTGGCCGGGCTGACCGTGCAGATCGTGCAAAAGGCCGGTGTGGATGGCAAGCTGTTCGGCTCAGTCACCAATGCCGACATCGTGACCGCGCTGGCTGCGCAGGGTTTTGACGTTGAAAAATCGCAAGTGCGCATGCCGGAAGGCCACCTCAAGCAGATCGGCGACCATCACCTCAACATCGCGCTGCATACCGATGTGGTCGTGGGTATCACCGTTTCGGTGCTCGGCGAACACTGATTCCGCTTCCATTTCATCGGTGATACGGCGTTGGCTGCGTCACGCACTCCTGGATGAAACAACTAGCCATTCGACTAGGCTATCAAAAGACGATAGCCAAGTCGCTGGTTATAGCCGTGCTATGTGCACTGTCAGCGTCGTGCGTTCCTTGCCGCCTTGTCTCACCTTCGAAATGAAACCGGAATAATTCTTTGCATCAAGGCAACACAAAAAGGACTGGCGACAGTCCTTTTTGCTTTTGTAGGGGCGCGATTTAACCAGCGACTAGGCTGGCGGCTTTTGCCAGCTTAGTCGAATGGCTATGCAACGCTATCGCGCCCCTTTTATAAGCCCGGATTATCCAATAGCTCCGTCATTCCCGCGAAGGCGGGGAATCCAGATGATTGAACAATTCCCGAGTAGCGGGTCAACATTGAGGTTTGGCCGTTCCTCGAAACTCGCCGAAAGCAGCTCGTTTTGTCCGCTACGCGGAGTATTGTTCTCGCTGGATTCCCGCCTTCGCGGGAATGACGATTTTTTGGTTTAACGAACAATCTGGGATAAACACAGGGCGCAATAGCGTTGCATAGCCATTCCACTTACCCATCAATAAACGATGGGTAAGTGGCTGGTTAAATCGCGCCCCTACGTTTTCTTCCGGCGGGGTAAAATGTCTATTGCTCAACGGTAAATATCCGGTTCAAATAAATGCAAAACTTTTCCACACCTGACGCGCAACTCGACCAGATCAAACTGCCGCCCCATTCGGTCGAGGCCGAGCAATCGGTATTGGGCGGTTTGCTGCTTGAGGCCAGCGCGCTGGACCGGGTTGCCGACCTGATGACTGCCGACGATTTCTATCGCCATGAGCATAGGTTGATCTTCAACCAGATCGTGCGTCTGAGTGAAATGGCCAAGCCGGTGGACGTGATCACGGTGGCCGAGGCGCTGGAGATCGCCGGTGAACTGGATAAAGTGGGTGGCCTGCCTTATCTGGGCAGCCTGGCGCAGAACGTGCCGTCTGCCGCCAACATCCGCCGCTATGCCGAGATCGTGCGCGAGCGCTCCATCATGCGCAAGCTGGCGGAAGTCGGCACCGATATCGCCAGCAGCGCCTACAATCCGACCGGGCGCGATGCCGCGCAATTGCTGGACGAGGCGGAAAGCAAAGTGTTCGAGATCGCCGAGGCGGGGTCGCACGGCAAGCAGGGCTTTATTCCCATGCCGCCGCTGCTGACGCAGGTGGTGGAACGCATCGAGACCCTGTATGCGCGCGATAATCCCAGCGATGTCACCGGAACCGCGACCGGCTTTACCGATCTCGATCGCATGACATCCGGCTTGCAGCCCGGTGAACTGGTCATCGTGGCGGGTCGCCCGAGTATGGGCAAGACCGCCTTCTCGATCAACATCGCCGAGAACGTCGCGCTGGACAGCAAACTGCCGGTGGCGATCTTCAGCATGGAAATGGGCGCCACGCAATTGGCGTTGCGCATGCTCGGCTCGGTGGGCAAGCTCAATCAGCATGATCTGCGCACCGGACGTTTGCAGGACGATGATTGGGGACGGCTGACGCACGCGCTGGGAAAACTCCACGACGCACCGATCCACATCGACGAAAGTGCCGCGCTGTCTGCAATGGACGTGCGCGCGCGGGCGCGCCGCCTGCATCGTCAGAGTGGTGGGCTCGGACTGATCGTAGTGGACTATTTGCAGTTGATGAGCTCGAATGCGGGCAGAGCCAGTGAAAATCGCGCCACGGAAATCTCGGAAATCTCCCGCTCCCTGAAGGCACTGGCCAAGGAACTGCATCTGCCGGTGATCGCGCTGTCGCAGTTGAATCGCGGTCTTGAGCAACGTCCCAACAAGCGGCCGATTATGTCAGACCTGCGTGAAAGTGGAGCGATAGAACAGGATGCCGATTTGATCCTGTTCATCTACCGCGATGAAGTCTACAACAGCGATTCGCCCGACAAAGGCAAGGCCGAAATCATCATCGGCAAACAGCGCAATGGCCCGATCGGAAAAGTCGAACTGGCGTTCCGCGGCGAATACACGCGCTTCGATAATCTGGCCTCTGGCAGTTATTGAGGCAGGTAGGGTGGGCAGACAGGGTTTACGTCTGCTCGCGCGGTTTGTCATCCGCATGGGCACAAAATCGTGCCCACCCTGCTTGGCTTTTGGCCGGCCACCCGTAGGAGCGCAATTTATTGCGCGATAGCCTGTCCGCAGAATCGCCCGATGAATCGGACTCCTACAACGGCGTTTTGGCTCTATTGGATTGTTTCATTTAAACGCAACCATGGGACGCCACCACTACCACGTCTATGTGATCGAACTGTCGAAAGACGTTCTTTACAAAGGCCGATTCAAGAAAGCCAACCCCGATTACGTCACGGGCAAGCCGTGCGTTTACGTCGGCATGACGGGATTGGATCCCGACGTGCGCTTCGACAAGCACAAGGCGGGTATCCAGTCCAATCGCTATGTACAGGAATTTGGATTGCGGTTATTGCCCGAGCTCTATGAGGTCTATAATCCGATGCCCTATGACGGCGCACGCGACATGGAAGTGGAGTTGGCGATCGGTTTGCGTGAAGCAGGGTATGGGGTTTGGCAGGCTTGAACAAGGTAGGGTGGATAAGCACAGCGCATCCACCGAGCGATATGTGGATGCGCTGTGCTTATCCACCCTACAAAAACTGGATTCCCGCTTCGCGGAAATGACGGCGCTAATGGATAATTTGTGTTAAAACTGAGCGCGATTTTCGTTTGAAGCGCGCAGGGCTTTCGGATACAATGCGCGCTCGTAAAAACAGGCGCGTAGCTCAGCTGGTTAGAGCACTTGGTCGACATCCAAGGGGTCGTTGGTTCGAGTCCAATCGTGCCTACCAAAAAAATCAATGGGTTAGATCAGAAATGGTCTAGCCCATTTTTCTTTTTATGCCATCATGGGTAAACACATGGGTAAACCATAAAATTGCTTGCTTCTCGATAAGGCGAAGTTAAGCTATCAGGCAGCCGATAAAACCAATGACAGTGAAAGCATGGCAGCATGAAGAAATTTACCGTGAATATTACCTGATTTCTAAGGCCGAAGAGTTGTTAGGACATGAGCCAGGTTATTTGTTGCACAAAGGTGCTCTAGGGCATCTCCCCATCTGTGTCATGTCGAAGCATTGGGGTGGCACGATCTTCGATCTAACAAATGTGAACGGTTTTTTTTACGCTACTCCCGTGGAGTGGGTGCGATTGCCTGATTTTGTTTGGTTATTCCCAAAAACGTTGCAACGTTTTGAAGAGGGTGCAGAAGAAGTTACAGTTGAACATACATGGCATCTCCCTAATCCAGAAACAGGGCAAGAACGTCATATTGAGCTCGATGATCCAGTCGTGATTAAGAAGTCTCAATTATTCGTATTAACGAAGGATATTCAGAATCTTTCATTTGACACAAAATCCCAGAAGGCGGAGTCGTCAAATAAAAAAAGCTAAGGCCCAAAAAATTTCCTGAAGCTGAATTGATACCCCCAGATTTGGTAAGCGAAAACCCGGAAATCACAAAACCAGTCGAGCCTGTGAAAATCACGGCAACAGTAGGCAGTTCTAACCGTGAATTCCTGCGGATAGAACAAGTAGAGGAACTCACTGGACTTTCCCGTTCGCTTGAATAAGATCACCGCCGCCTGACAGTAGCAGGCCTTGTCGAAGGGTTGTCGGGCGTAGCCCGACCTACGGATTGTTTTACCTTTGAAATGAAAATGGAATCACATAGCAGTTCAGGTGCATGGGTTGATAGGCCATGCTTTCACCTGCGCTGTGCGTTTTCGGGCAACTCGACCCGTTTGATCACGCCGCTCTCCGACAGCAACACATAGCTGTTATGCACTTCTTTGACTGTGACGCCGGGCACCACTTCCGCATTGGTACTGAACGCTCGTGGCGGCTTGCCGCTAGCCGCCAGGATCGCGACACTCTCAGCCGGATCGCTGGCGACCACTACCCCCTTTAATTGAAAATTGCCGGCCACTGCAAAAGACGAACGTCCGCCCATCAAGCCTGCCGCCGCTTCCAGCCTGGGGGCAGGCTGTGAGGATGGAGGAGGCGATGCGACCGCGCGCAGTGGCGGCTTGAGCAGTTGCATTGCCCAATATGCAGCCGATACGCATAGGGCGATGAACAATACGAAAGTAGTAATCAGGGGCCAGCGTTTCATTGCGTTCCTCTTAAGGGGACATCCAAATAGTTCGACATTCCCGCGCAGGCGGGAATCCAGTTGATTGAATAATCCGCGCCTTGCGCGACAAAATTGTGGTTTTGTCCGCTTTGCGTAGTATTTATCCCAAATAATCCATTAGCCGCGAAACCCCCTCCAGCTCCCCCTTGTCAGGGGGAGTGCTCGGTCTGCCCCTCCCCTGACAAGGGGAGGTTGGGAGGGGTTGGGGTGGAATTTCTGCCTAATGGACAATCTGGGTTTATTTCGCTGGATTCCCGCCTGCGCGGGAATGACGGAGTTTTTTGTATTTCTATAGAGGTTTCCATACCGTTAGCGCACCAGTTGGTTGATCTCGATGATCGGCATCAGCACGGCCAGCACGATCAGCAGTACCACCACGCCCATCGCCAGGATCAGTGCCGGTTCGAGCAATCCGGCAATCGTCATCGCGCGCCGTTCCAGATCCTGCTCCTGTGCGTTGGAGGCGCGTTCCAGCATCGCCGGCAATTCACCGGTGACTTCGCCGGCGCGGATCATGTGGATCAGCATCGCCGGGAAATGTTTGTGTGCCGACAGCGCGCGTGCAAGGCTGACGCCTTCGCGAACACTGTTGGTTGCCTCCTCGACCTGCGCGCGCATCGCGACATTGGTCAGGGTGTCGCGGCTGGTTTGCAGCGCGCGCAAGATCGGCACGCCGGAACCGGTCGTGATCGCCAGCGTGCTGGCGAAGCGCGCCGTGTTGAGACTGCGCTCGAATCTTCCATACAGCGGCGCGGTCAACAGCCATGCGTGCCAGCGCATCTTGATGGCGGGATCTTTCAGTGCACGCCACCAGGCGAAAGCCAGCGCGATGACGGCCAGCAAAACGATCCAGCCGTAATGCCGCACGAAATCCGAGACGCTCAACATCACCACGGTCAGGAACGGCAGTTTCTGTTTGGTGTTGGCGAATACCGAGACGATCTGCGGCACCACATAGGTCAGCAAAAAGATCACGATCAGGAATGCCACCACGGTGACGATCGCCGGATACGTGAACGCGAGCCTGACCTTCTGCACCAGCGCGTTGCGCCGCTCGATATAGTCGGCCAGCCGCGACAGCACGCGCGCCAATTGGCCGATCTGCTCACCGGATGCGACCAGCGCGCGATAGATGTCGGCGAAATCGCGTGGATGCTTCGCCAGCGCATCGGACAGCGAGGCGCCGCCCATCACTTCCGAACGGATCGAGGCGACCAGATCACGCACATAGCTGCGTTCGGCTTGTTCCTGCAACGCGGAGAACGCCTGATCCAGCGGCAGGCTGGCCTCCAGCAGGCTGGACAGTTGCCGGGTGAACAGCGCCAGTTCCACAGTTGATAGATGATCGCCGAATGCGCGGTTTCTGGCATGGCCGGATTCGTCGAGCTGGGCCTCGATCGCTTCGACCTTGATCGGCACCAGGTTCTGGCTGCGCAGCTCGGCGCGTGCCGCACGCGCGCTGTCGGCGTTGACTACGCCGTATTTGGCGGAACCTGCCGCATCGACGGCTTCATAACGGAATGCTGGCACGGTGTGTCCTTATTTCATTTCGTATTTAAAAAGCGAAATATCGTAGGGTGCGTCCCACGCACCATTGCTGTATCAAAGATGGTGCGTGGGACGCACCCTACAAAACCATCGTTGCTTTTAACGCAAATCGAAATTAATCCTTGGTAACGCGCATTAATTCCGCCTGCGTCGTCGTGCCATCGGCCAGCCAACGCTCGCCATCTTCGCGCATCGTGCGCATCCCGTCGTGCTGCGCGGTGGCTCGGATGTCGGCTTCCGATGCGCGGTCATGGATCTGCGCGCGGATCTGTTCGGTGGTCAGCAACAACTCATACACGCCGACCCGGCCCTGATAGCCGGTGTGGCCGCATTTGTCGCAACCGGCTTCATGCCAATATTGCCCCTCCTGCCGTTTGCAGTGCGGGCATAACTTGCGCACCAGGCGCTGCGCGACCACGCCCAGCAATGATGACGAGAGCAGAAACGGCTCGATGCCCATGTCGAGCAAACGCGTCACCGCCGCCGCCGCATCATTGGTGTGCAGGGTCGCCAGCACCAGGTGGCCGGTCAGGGATGCCTGCACCGCGATCTGCGCGGTCTCCAGGTCGCGGATCTCGCCGATCATGATGATGTCCGGGTCCTGGCGCAGAATCGCACGCAGCGCCTTGGCAAACGTCATGTCGATGCGCGGATTGACCTGGGTCTGTCCGACCCCGTTCAATTCGTATTCGATCGGGTCTTCCACCGTCAGGATATTGGTGCTGGTCGCATTCAATCGCGACAGCGCAGCATACAACGTAGTGGTCTTGCCGGAACCGGTCGGTCCGGTGACCAGCACGATGCCATGCGGCTGCGCGATCAGCTTGTCGAATTGCGCCAGCACCTCCGCGCTCATGCCCAGATGCTGCAAGTCGAGCCTGCCGGCTTCCTTGTCGAGCAGGCGCAACACCGCGCGTTCGCCATGTCCGGTCGGCAGCGTGGAAACCCGCACATCGACCGGCTTGCCGCCGATGCGCAGCGTGATGCGGCCATCCTGCGGCAGGCGTTTTTCGGCGATGTCGAGCTGCGCCATGATCTTGATGCGCGAGATCAGCGATGCGTGGATCGCCTTCTTTGGCCGCACCACATCGCGCAAGGTCCCGTCGATACGAAAGCGCACCACCGAGATCTGCTCGAACGGTTCGATATGGATATCCGAGGCGCCTTCGCGCAACGCCTGTGTCAGCAGCGCGTTGATCATGCGGATCACCGGCGCGTCGTCGGCCGATTCCAGCAAGTCCTCGATTGCGGGCATGTCCTGCATCAGCTTCGCCAGGTCTAGATCGGACTCGTATTCGTCGATGACCTGCGCCGCGTCGCCGCCCGAATCGGCATAGGCTTTGGCGATTGCCGCTTCGAGCTCTTTATGCGGCATCGTTTTCAACCTGATGCGCCCGAAATTGCGGCTCACTTCCGCAATCGCGCCAGGCATGGTCGCATCCGATATCCAGACTTCAATGGCGCTGCCGCTGCGCTGTGCCAGCAGCCCGAAGTCGCGGGCGAACGAGTAGGGGAGCAGGCGGGCATCCATTACGGCATCATTCGTTGTGTATCGTTACTGTGCCGCTGGATCTTGCGCAGCAGGCTGTGAAACAAGTGGATCGATTTCTGGCACGCCGGACTCGGCCTGATTGGACAACGGGCCACCGACCATGCGCCCGTCCTGCAGCGGCGGCAACAGCGGCGCACCCATGTCAGGCAGCACCAGGGATTTTTCCGGCTGACCGGCGATCTCGGCATTACGGATGAAATCATAACGATTGTTTGTCAGGTTCACGCTCTGCTCGCTGCTGCGTATCACGGTCGGCCGCAGGAACACCATCAGATTTGTTTTGACGCGTGAGCGTTTCTGGTATTTGAACAGGTTGCCGAGGATAGGGATGTCGCCCAGGCCCGGCACCTTGACAACGCCTTCGCGCATGCTGTCGTCGATCAGCCCGCCCAGCACGATGATCTGTCCATCGTCCACCAGCACGTTGGTCTCGATGGAGCGCTTGTTGGTGATGATGCCGGCGGAACCGGTCGCATCCTGCACGCTCGAGGTCTCCTGATATATCGCCATCTTGACCGTGCCGCCTTCGGAGATCTGCGGACGCACGCGCAGCGACAGGCCGATATCCTTGCGCTCTATCGTCTGGAACGGATTGACGCCCGCGCCGCCGCCCGACGCCGTGGTCGTGTATTGGCCGGTAATGAATGGCACGTTCTGGCCGACGATGATCTTTGCTTCCTCATTGTCGAGCGTGATCAGGTTGGGCATCGACAGGATGTTGGCATCGTCGTCAGATGCCAGCGCGCGCGCCAGCGCACCCAGGCCGAGCTGACCGGCGGTCTGGCGGAAGATGCCGAGGGACAAGCCGTTGCCCGGCGGCAGCGGACCAGCGGCAGCCTGGTTGATCAGGTTGTCGCCGCCGGTGCCGAATCCGGTCACGCCACCGACCCGATAGTTGCTGTTGGCATTCCCCGACAGTCCGGCCCATTGCACGCCGAATTCTGCGGCTCGCGTGGCGCTCACTTCGACGATCAGCGACTCGATATAGACCTGGGCGCGGCGCGCATCGAGCTGGTCGATGACGCTGCGCAGATTGCGGTAGACCGCTTCGCTGGCCGTGATGATCAGGGTGTTGGTCGCCGGGTCGGCCTGGATGAATCCGGCCGCACCGCCGGTGGGCAACGGTCCCTGCACTGACACGGGCGACGCTGGCGAAGAGGGTGCTGCCGGAGTTGTCGCCGATGTGTCCGCAGCCACCACGGCACGCAAGGTTAGCGCGAGCTTGGCCGCCTCCGCATTCTTCAGATACACGACATGCACATTGCCCGGTTGCGAGGTGGGCTGATCGAGTTTCGCGATCAGCGATTTGGCCAGGTTGGCGCGTGCCTCGGATGGCGCGCGCACGATGACGGTGTTGCTGCGCGAGTCCGCCAGCAGGCTGATGCGACCGGCATCGCCGCCAGCAACGGCGGCTCCCGGCTCGAGCAAGCGATTGACCATCACCGCGATATCGCTGGCGATCGCATGACGGATAGGAACCACGTCAAGTTCGCTGCTGGCCGGACTATCCAGCGCCGTGATGATCTTGCCCAGCCGCAGCAGGTTGTCGGCGTAATCGGTGATGATCAGCGAATTGTTTCCCGGGTTGGCATTGATGGTGTTGTTGGGCGAGATCAGCGGGCGCAATACCGTCACCAGATTGGCCGCCGATTCGTAATTCAAGCGAAAGACCTGCGTCGCAATCTGGTCGCCGCGCGTGGCGCCGGCCTGGCCGGAACTGGATTGGAAAGGTCCGGCCTGCAACTTGGCGTCCGCTTCCGGCACCACTTTGGTATAGCCGTTGCCGGTCACCACCGTGTAACCGTGCAAGCGCAATACCGAGGTCAGCAACTGGAAAGCCTGGGCCTTGCTGAGCGGTTTCTCCGATACCAGGTTGACCTTGCCCTTGACGCGCGGATCGATGATGAACGTGGTATTGGTGTAATCGCCAATCGCCGCGATCACCGAGTCGATATCGGCATCGACGAAATTGAGTGTGCCATTGTCGGGTCCTGCCGGTACACTCGTGCCGGTGGTGTCATTCGTGCCCGGTTGCTGTGCCTGCGCCGTCTGCATGGCCGCCATTGCACACAGCAACATAACCATGATATTCAGATATGGCCATCTTGACGGTTTTAGCCCCGTCTTTGTTGATTTGATCTTTTTCATTTCGCATTGTCCAGTAGAACCGAGCCGATTCCTTCCCCCTTGCAGAGGGGGAGAGCGGGGCGAGGGGGCAATTAGGATGGGGGTAGAGCAGTGTAAAGGTAGCGTTTCTACCCCCTCCCTAGCCCTCCCCCTGCAAGGGGGAGGGGATGTTGCGGCTTCCTCATACAATGGGGAGAACGTAGCGATGGGGCAGGATATTACGGTTAATGGATTATTTGGATTCATTTGAATTCCAGCGCGATGACTTCACGATCTTCCTGCTTGCGGCGTTGGCCCAGCAGATTAAGCAGGTTCGCCAGCTTCTCTTCCTGTCCCGCCTCGGATTGCGCCGTGCCAGAGAACTGCAAACGTCCATTGCTGAACATCCCCGAGCCGTTCAACAACATCGGTCCCTTGACCGTCTTCAATGTCACTGTCGCCTGTGATCCGCGCCAGGCCAGCGCCAGATCATAGGCGCCCAGCGGTTTTACCGGCGACAGCCGCGAAGCGATATCACTCAGTTCCAGGTTCATGGTTCCGGTCACTTCGATCCTCCCATCCTGCCGTGTCAATTGCAGCGGTTGCCATGACAGCCGCATCTGGCCGGACGGCTGCACCGTGTTCAGCGGCGCACCCAGTGCGGCCAACCGCTCCGCCGGCAACGTGATCGCCGCAGGACTCACTTGCCATTGATGCCAGTCGCCTGTCACGCTGACCGGTTGCGACAACGCCGCAGCGTTTTCCAGTTCGGCATCGACACTGCCCAGCAACACCGTCGGCGACAGCCGCCATGCGAAGCGCCCGGGAAACAGCGGCGTCACCGGATCGCTGCCACCCGCTGCGCCGCCGATGAAGGCCGAGCCGCGCCACAATGTGCCCTGCGCATCCCCCAGTGTCAAGCGGCCCGCGGTCTGCGTCTCTACCAGGGAAGCCAGCCAGTTCGCCGGAAATAACATCAGCGCGGTGAGCGCGGCACTGATCATCCCTGCCAGCGACCATATCAAAAGGCGGCGCATTAAAAATCCAGATTTGCGAGCATCCGCTGCGCGGATTGCCTGCTTACCCCGCTTCATCCCGTACGGGCGATTCATGAATCGCCCCTACTGCGTTGCGTAAAAAATTTAGTTCCGGCCAACTTAAAAATTACCCTTCACTGAAACTTCGTTTTCTTGCTTACATATAACCCATATGCGGCGCGGCGAAATTTTTCGCGCGCCTTGCATTTGGGCGAACTCTGAATTTTCAGAGGTTCCCATTAATCGTTCCTTGCCTGGCGCAACGTCAATGTTGCATCGACCATGTCTGCCTGGGCCAGCGCGACGATATCGGCATCGACCACGTAAAGCAGCGCGGTCTTCTGCATATCTTCCAGCCATGTCAGTGTGCCGGCAAAAGATACCGCGGCGAGTTGCACCTTTGCATAGTCGCCGGTCGATATCACGCTTTGCGGCTTCAGACCGCTGCGCGCAAGCGCAGCTTCGATGTCCTCCCTGGATATCGCGGCCACTGCAGGCGCGGCCTTCCCGGAAAGCGCTTCGGCTTGTTTCGCCAATGCCTGCAGTTGCGCGACTTGCTGGCGCAGCAGTGGCAGACCCTGGTTCAGCAATTCACGTCCGGTCAGGGCAGGGGCTATCAGCAATGCGTAGATCAGGCCGAATATCACCACTGCGGCGGCGGCAGAGAGCATCGCGCGCTCGCGCGCATCGCGCATCGCCCAGAATCCCGAGAGCGATAGTCTGGATCGAGCCAGCAGGCCAGTCAGATTCATTTCGCGCCCCTGATTTGCCAGACGATCGTGCCGGATTGTTCAGGCGCAAGCTTCAGCGACAGGCCGCGCTGAGCCAGCGCGGCTTTCATCTGTTGTGTCGGTGCTTCGCGATCCCTCAAGCGCACCGACAGGCTGCGGTCGCGATATCCGAGCGCGGCGATGGAGGGCGGCGACGGCAGCGTTGCCGTGACGACAGCCCAGGCCTCGCCGAAGGCGGCTGTCATCGCGGTAAAGTCATCCGGCGCGGCCATCCCTGAATCGCGTTTGGCAGCCGCGATCTTTTGCTGCATCTGCGCAAGGGGGTCAATGATCACGGACTCGTTCGGGTAAGCCGATTTGTAGATCTGGATCATCGATGAGCGCAAGGTATCGGCTTCACTCTTCATGCGCCACCATTCGATATTCAATGCGCTGACATTGATCAGCAGAACCGCAGCGGTCAGCGCCAGCGGCCAGCGCCAGGCATGCCAATCGAACCTTGTGCCGGTGTTCGTGCCCAGTCCCGCCATCAGGTCGAGTGCCGTGCCGCGGGCTCCGGCTATCCAGCGCGTCCAGTTGTCTGCAGAAATGCCGATGCGTTCCTTCAGTGCGGGCACACCGTTGACCGCTTCCTGGTATACGCGCAGCGCCGATTGGGGCACGTAAAGTGTGACCGGTGCTGCGGGCACGATCGCGCACAGTGTCTGGATGACCCCGTGCGCTGCCGCTTCATCAGATCCGCCATCGATCGCGACACCGATGCCATCCTGCTCCGATAGGCGCAGCGTCAAGTCCATGTCGGCGCCCTGCTGGCAGATGGCGGCAGTCACGATGCCTGGTTGACCAGCTTGTCCTGCCGGACAGGACAAGCAGGATTGTGCGGGCAACGCCGCGATATCGCGCGCGCCGAGCGCGGTGAATGTACTGGCCAGAAGGTCGAGCCATGCGCGCTGTGCCACCGCGATCGTGCGCATCCCGTCGGACAGGCCGCCCGCGATGATCACGCAGTCTGCCGGATCGCAAAGCAACTGCTCTTCCACCAGGTTTGGTAATGCGGCCTTCAGCCTGGCGGCCGAGAGCGGCGGAACCTGCACGCGCAGCATGGTGACGTCGCTGCCGGCCAGCAACAGCACCACGCGTTGCATCCTGCCTATGGTATCGGACAGATCCGTCAATGGCGCTACGCCTTCGCGCTCGATCGCGCCACCATCCGACACCAGCGCAAACGGACAAGCCAGGGCAAGCCATTGCGGCGTGCGGTCGGCGACGGCTTTGGAAGGTAAGCGGATATAGAGTGTGCTCAAGGCTTCTCGTTAGTTTTACTGATGGGGATGTCTGGAAAACCAATGTTTGTCATTCATGCTTCCAATCTTAACATTCTCTCCGCGAGATGTAAGGAGCCAATCGCTCTTCCCATTGAGAATTGATAAAGCGAAGTGATTTTGGCACCAGGGTTTTACGGAATGGCGAGCAGGGAGTTTTTACAGGGGACATTGATAAATAAGATATGCTTGTGGCAGACAATCACCACGGACTGTGCTGAATGAAACTGAAGAAACGACACTCTATTATCGTCTGCATGCCAAGCTGCGTTGCGTTGATATTACTGCTGGCTGTTCCGCAAGCAGTGAGTGCCGCCACTTATGTACCTATGACACTTTCTGTCAGCGCCGGTCAGCGCAAAGATAATCTGAACTGGAGCATCGCGGGCAACGGAGTTAACGTTTTGTCGGAGCTCAAATGGGAAAGTCTGGCGATAACCCAGCTTCAGGCTGCCGCTGAATTCCATCTTAAAAATGACCTGAGGTTACGCGCCAGGCTGGGTTATGGCGTGATTGATTCCGGCAACAATCAGGATTCGGACTATGACGGCAATAACCGTACCCTGGAATATTCCCGTTCGAACAATAAAGCCGGCGGGGATGTGCTCGATGCCAGCATAGGCTTCGGGAAAAGGCTGCGGATGCGCGATCTTAGCGCGGGGAGATCCTTCTATGTGACGCCTTTTGTCGGCCTGTCCATGCACCGGCAGAACCTGACGATGACTGATGGCGTGCAAACTATATCTTCTGCATCCACACCCCCATTGGGACCACTTCCCGGCCTGGCCAGCAGCTATGACGCGCAATGGATGGGTCCTTGGCTGGGCGCGGAGGCGCTGGTCGAAACGGAGCGTGGCTGGGCGGTGATAGTGAATGCGGAATACCATCTGGCCGATTATTCAGCCAGCGCGAACTGGAATCTACGATCCGATTTAGCCCATCCTGTCAGTTTCAGGCATGCGGCCACCGGTGAGGGCTTCGTAATGTCTCTGGGAGCTTCATATCCGGTTGGTAAAAACTGGAAAGTAAATTTCACACTGGAACACCAGCAATGGACTACGCGCGCCGGTAGTGACTGGGTTTATCTTGCTGACGGCACGGTGGGTTACGCGCGCCTCAATGCCGTGAACTGGGATTCCACCGCGTACAACCTTGGCATCGCCCGTAAGTTCTGATGAAACCATTGTGAGACTCTGGTGAAACTCGCCAACCGGTGCGCAAGCGCACCCTACCGGACTACCGGATTTGTAGGGTGCGCTTGCGCACCAGATCACTCTCCAAAACCCTTGCCATCATTCGTTTCCACAATACCGCCCCAATTTTCTGGATACTTTCCTTCTTCTACATAGCGATGAAACGTGGAGTAAGGCCAATCGACCACATTAGCGACGTAACCATGCTTGACTGGGTTGTAATGTATGTAATCCAGATGCCGTACTAAATCCATTTCATCGCGAATGAGATGTTCCCAGAATCGTCGTTGCCATAAGCTGCCTTCACCCCGCTTATTGCGCGAAGCTGAGAGGTGTTGCCGTGGAAGCCACGGTGCACAATCGCGTGTGACGTGTTGCTTGATAATAGACCAGCGCAGCGAAAAATCATTATCGTTTTGCGGAAGCCGCCAGACTGTATGCAGGTGATCGGGCATTAACACCCATGCAACAATCTCAAAAGGCATTTCCAAACGCACCTTGTCGATAGCGTTACGCAAAGAATCGCGGCAGCGTGGGTCAGTCAAAAGCGCCTGACGACGGTATGTGATGACGGTGAAAAAATAGGTGGCACCAGGAATGTCGGCGCGTCGGTATTCTGGCATGTGGGCATTTTAGCCAGAAGCGCTTGGTGCGCAAGCGCACCCTACAAACTATATTCCAATTCTCAATGAGCAAAATTATGTAGGGTGCGTTTACGCACCATCATCGCCAAATGGTGCGCAAGCGCACCCTACAAAATGCATTTCTTTAATATTCCCGAATCCAGATCAGCTTGGTGAACGTGCCATTGCGCTCGAGCAACGCCTGCATCTCCAGGCCGGCCCGGGTCATGCGTACTTTGCCATTGACCAGAAAGTAATTGGTCGTGACCGATGCATCCCCGGGCGAAGTGGAAACAGGCTTGCCCGGCAAGCGGCTTCTGAAATCGGCGAGGTCGCGAAAGCTGGCGGTGTTGCGGTTAGTCACCAGCGCGGCTGCATCTGCTGGTGATAGCGTGTCTATCATTGCGGCCAGCACTTCGGCGGGTGCGGTATTGACATTGACCGGCGTGGCGCGCGGCAGGAAAATCACTAAATCCTTCAGTCTGTCGAGCATCTCCACGGTAAAGCCCGGTACCGCGAGCATGTCTTCCAGTTGTGAAAGTTTCATCGGCTGTGGGCCGGAGCGACGCATGGCAGCGGTGGTTTCCGGCTTGTTGTGTGTCGCCGCCATCGCATCGGCGGTCGCTTGCGCCAAAGCCGGATCCAGCTTGGCATGGTCGAGCAGTCGCGCGAAAACAGTGACTTCAGCGGGATCGATGATTCCATCGGGGCACAGATTAGTCAGGTTGTAACGCGCCTGGGCATCGCTGATGCCGCCCGATAGGGTTGCATCGGCAATATCGGTATCGGCATGACCGCTTTCGATATATTGATCGAGCCGCGTTTCAGCAAGCGGAACCGCCCATGGCTCATCCAGATTGTCGATGCTCGAGTGTTTCGCATCCTCGCGCAGGATCAGGCCGGCCCAATCCAGCGCGCCGCGCAGGATCCATTGCTTCTGCAATTGCAGGCGCTGGTTCTCGATCGATCGCACCTGCACCTGCTGCTGCCAGAAAAGGCTGGCGACTATCGTGATCGCCAGCGTGGTCAGCAGCAGCGCCGTGATCACCGCTACTCCGCGTTGCCGATTGAATAAGACAGGGCTCTTCCTCATCCCATTTTTAAATCAAAAGTAAACTATCGTAGGATGCGCCATGCGCGCCAATGATAATGGTGCGTGGAACGCACCCTACATAATTATTGTTGTTTTGAAATAGAATTGTAATCACACCGCCCCCAGCAGGAATATCTTGAGCAGGCCTGTATCCTGCCCTCGCAATCGCAGCGTGACTTCCAGTCCGGTCGGCTGCAAAGGACTCTTTGCCGGGCCGCCAGTCGAAGCCGGCATCAGCGTGTCGGCGTCAGAGCGCCAGCCGCCACTGAACCATAGCCGCATCTCCATGGCGGTCACATCCGATTGCAGTGTGACCGCCTGAGTTGTATCGGTATCATTTGCGGCAGATCGCCATAGCATATCCAGTTCCCTCAGGTCGCGCGTCGCAGCCGATTCGCGCCTTGTCAGCATACCGTCACTGACGCTATAGGTGATGACTTGCAGCCGCGATGGCTGGTTGTCGGCAAATACCATGCGCACAAGTATCAGCCGCCCTTGCTCGAGGGCGAGCGGCAGCCGGTCCGGCAGTATCGAGTTGTTGGCCAGATGCGCACAATCGCTTTGCAACTGGGCGAAGGCGAGTTGCATCCCGCGTGTCTGTTCAAGATCGCTGGTGAGCGCGATGCGCGCCCGCACGATGCCATCGAGTCCGCGCCAGCCGAGTATTGCGACGAATCCGAGCACACTGATGGCGACCAGCAGTTCGACCAGGGTCAAGCCCCGGTGCTTGAACTTCGGCAATGAGGTCTGCATGCCGTCATTTTCGATCGGACTATGGCGCATTCGGCACCACCTGGGCCAGCTTGATGATGCGTCGACCGGAATTTTGCGTGCCCCCTGTGTTTCGTGAATCCCTGGTATTTTGTGTATCCAGGACACTGACCTCGACGCGGCGGAAGAAGGGGTTGGGTGTGGCGAACACGTTCTCTTCGCAGATCAGAAGCAACTCGCCTTGCGGGCAATCGAATCTGCGTTGACCCAATGCAGGCCATTCATGCGCCAGGCGGATCTGCGCCAGCCGGTTTTCAGCCGACCAGGTCGCCATCACCGAACCGCGCAAGTCGCTGCTGTTTTGCGTCAGGCTGCCCACCGCACGCAGACTGGCGCCCAACGCGGTGCCGACGATGGCCAGCGCCACCAGCACTTCGAGCAGAGTGAAACCTGCGCTGTGATGTAAAGGTGGCCTCATGTTATTCCACCGCAAAGTGTCCGATCCCGTCTGCACGGATGGCGACCTGCGCATCGCCTGTTGCAAGCGTCAAGACAAATGGCATGCCGACCGGTTCGCGGCCGAACACGATGCGCAATGGAATTGATTGCTCGGGTGAAGGCGGGTTGATCAACAAGGTGACCGGGAAGCGTTTGAATTCACGTTCACGCAGCATGTCATCCTGCTGGAGAGTTTGCCAGGTTTTCCCGTCGCGCAGCAGGAAGCGATAACGGTCAGCCTCTGCTTCGAATGCGATCGGACGGTTGCGCACGATCGCCTCGTCGCGCGCCAGTTGCAACAGCAGCGCGATCCGTTGCGCGTCGTTCTGCAATACCTGACGCTCATCCGGCATCGCATTGAAGGACACCATGCCGAGCGTGATGCCTACGATCACCATCACCACCAGCAATTCGAGCAGGGTGAATCCGCGTGATGGCCTTGTTAAATCCCCCCTAGCCCCCCTTTTCCAAAGTGGGGAATGTGCTCCGACAATGGTTTTTATCCCCCCCTTTGGCTGCGGGAGGGTCGCTGCGTAGCAGCAGGGCACCCACCGGCGTACCCCTTGCGGGTGAAAAGGGGGGCTAGGGGGGATTTCAACTGTAGAGGCAAGCGCTGTACTCAATTTTGCGATGCCTAATAATCATTCAAGCAGATGTAATTACAGGTTCCACGAACCGATATCGGCATCGTTGCCGACCCCGCCCGGCTGACCGTCCCCGCCCAGCGAAACTACATCGATCTCGCCCCTGATGCCGGGAGACAGATATTGATAGGGATTGCCCCATGGATCTTTCGGCAGTTTATCGAGATACCCCCCGGTCTTCCAGCCATCAGAGGCAGGGCCTGTGGCCGGCTTGGTGATCAGTGCCTGCAAGCCCTGCCCGGTAGTCGGATAACGCTGGTTGTCGAGTTTGTACAGCTTGAGCGCCTGCATCACGGTGGCGATATCCTGCCTGGCCGCGATGATGCGCGCATCGTCGGTGCGCCCCAACAACTTGGGCACGACCAGTGCGGCCAGAATGCCCATGATGACCACCACCACCATGATTTCGATCAGGGTGAAGCCGCGTGCGGTGCAAGGGCTGCGAGATGAAAGCATAAATACGTTGCGCATAAGTCGAGAATTTTAAGATGTAATGAATGAATCGTCAGTATAAGTCCGAAGTCAGGTTTCTACACTGTCATCGAGTTGATGGAATTTCAATCCGGTGCCGGACGGACGTTATTCATGGTTTCATGATATGCCGAATGCATGCAATGAATTGTAAATTCTGCCGGGGACACTATAATGCGCGGTCTCGGGCGGCATCCGTCGAAGGTTGGATCACGCCTTGTAGTGCTTCAAGTGCGGCATCGCCGCATTTTGTGTTTTTAGAAGAGAAAATATGCCAGTTATCACTTTACCGGATGGTTCGCAACGCAGCTTTGCCCAGCCAGTGACCGTTGCCGACGTCGCGTTGAGCATAGGCGCAGGTCTGGCGCGTGCCGCGCTGGCCGGCAAGGTGGACGGCCAGTTGGTGGATACCTCGCATCTGATCGCGCACGATGCCGCGCTGGCCATCATCACCGGCAAGGATGCGGAAGGCGTGGAGATCATCCGCCATTCCACCGCGCACTTGCTGGCTCACGCGGTGAAAGAGTTATTTCCCGATGCGCAGGTGACGATAGGCCCGATCATCGAGAACGGTTTTTTCTACGACTTTTCCTATCAGCGCCCGTTCACGCCGGAAGACCTCGCGGCGATCGAGAAGCGTATGGCTGAACTCGCCAAGCGGGATATCCCGGTGACGCGCAAAGTGCTGCCTCGCGACGAAGCGGTAAGCTACTTCAAGGGCATCAATGAGCATTACAAAGCGGAGATCATCGAATCCATTCCGGCGAATGAAGATGTGTCGCTGTACACCGAGGGCGACTTTACCGATCTGTGCCGCGGTCCGCACGTCCCATCAACCGGCAAGCTGAAGGCATTCAAGCTGATGAAGCTGGCGGGTGCATACTGGCGCGGCGATTCGAAGAACGAGATGTTGCAGCGCATCTATGGCACGGCATGGGCGAAGAAGGAGGAGCTGGATGCCTATCTGCATCAACTCGAGGAAGCCGAGAAGCGCGACCACCGCAAGCTGGGCAAGCATCTGGAATTGTTTCACATGCAGGATTCGTCGCCCGGCATGGTGTTCTGGCATCCCAAGGGCTGGACGTTGTGGCAGGAAGTCGAGCAATATATGCGGCGCAAATTCCGCGAGCACGACTACCAGGAAGTGCGCACCCCGACCATCATGGACAGAACCCTATGGGAAAAGTCCGGCCACTGGGAAAACTATCACGACAACATGTTCACCACCGCATCGGAGAATCGCGACTACGCGGTGAAGCCGATGAATTGTCCCGGCCATGTGCAGATATTCAATCATGGTTTGCACAGCTATCGCGATCTGCCGCTGCGACTGGCGGAGTTCGGTTCCTGCCACCGCAACGAGACGTCCGGTTCGCTGCACGGCTTGATGCGGGTGCGCGGTTTCACCCAGGACGATGCGCATATTTTCTGTACCGAAGAGCAGGTGCAATCCGAGGTGTCGCAGTTCATCGTGATGTTGAACGAGGTGTATCGCGATTTTGGTTTCGATGACGTTCTGGTCAAGCTGTCCACGCGCCCGGAAAAACGGGTCGGCTCCGATGAAACCTGGGACAAGGCCGAAGCCGGCCTGGCATCAGCCCTGAAGCAAAACGGCCTGGCTTATGATGTCCAGCCGGGCGAGGGCGCCTTCTACGGCCCCAAGGTAGAGTTCACGCTGAAGGACAGCCTGGGCCGCCTGTGGCAGTGCGGCACGATACAGCTCGATTTCAATTTGCCGGTGCGTTTGGGCGCCGAGTTCGTGGATGAAGACAACAGCCGCAAACCCCCGGTGATGCTGCATCGCGCCATTCTGGGTTCGATGGAACGCTTCATCGGGATTTTGATCGAGCACCATGCAGGAGCCTTCCCGTTGTGGTTGTCGCCTATCCAGGTTGTACTGATGAATATCTCCCAGGCGCAGGAAGAATATGTGACACAAGTGGCGCAGCAGATGCGGGCCGCCGGGCTGCGAATACAACTGGATTTGCGCAATGAGAAGATTACCTATAAAATACGCGAACATAGCTTGCAGAAATTACCTTATCAGCTGATCATCGGCGACAAGGAAGTGGCTGGAAGTTTGGTGGCCGTGCGTACCCGCAGTGGCGAAGATCTCGGACAGATGACGCTGGAAGCCTTGCTTCAGCGCCTGCAAACCGAAATCAGGAACGGGTAGCACGGCTTGCGTATTGTTTAAAGGGAGATATTGCAATAGCACAAGAAAAATCGCAGCGCATGAATGAGATGATCACCGCACCGCAAGTGCGACTCATTGGTGTCGAAAAAGAGCCCCTCGGGATAGTCGCCATCGCAGAAGCATTGCGTATGGCGGATGAAGCGGAGTTGGATTTGGTGGAGATCTCGCCGTTGGCGGATCCGCCGGTATGCCGCATCATGGACATCGGCAAATTCAAATATGCCGAGAGCAAAAAGCTGCATGAAGCCAAGCTCAAGCAAAAGCAGGTGCAGATCAAGGAAATCAAGTTCCGTCCGAATACGGATGAAGGCGATTACAACATCAAGCTACGCAACTTGATCAAGTTTCTGGGAGAGGGCGACAAGACTAAAGTCACGTTGCGTTTTCGCGGTCGTGAAATGGCTCACCAGGAGATCGGCATGCGCTTGATCGAGCGCGTCAGGGGGGACCTGGAAGAGCATGGTGTGGTCGAACAGTTTCCCAAGATGGAAGGCCGCCAGATGGTGATGGTATTGTCGCCTAAAGCCAAGAAGAAGGAAGTCAAGGCAGACAAGGAAGTAAAGGCGGTCAAGACGGTCAAGGAAGTTAAGGCGGTCAAGACGGTCAAGGAAGTTAAGGAAGTCAAGGAAGAATAAGCAGCAGTTGCTTCGACAGCAAGGGGATGGTCGAAGTGATGTAGCAAACAGTCCCGATAAAAAGTGGTGTATGGGTCGTCAAGTTTTTCCACAGGAAAACACCTACCACCATAACTTGAGGAGTAGTCATGCCTAAAATGAAAACCAAGAGCGGAGCGGCCAAGCGTTTCAAGATCCGCGCCGGCGGCAGCATCAAGCGCTCACAAGCGTTCAAACGTCATATCCTGACCAAGAAGACCACCAAGAACAAACGCCAGTTGCGCGGCACGATCGAGGTCCACTCAACCAATACAGCATCAGTGCGCGCCATGATGCCTTACGCATAAGGAGCGGATCATGCCAAGAGTTAAACGTGGAGTAACAGCACGCGCCAGTCACAAGAAGATCCTCGACCTGGCCAAGGGTTATCGCGGCCGCCGCAAAAACGTCTACCGTATCGCCAAGCAGGCGGTGATGAAAGCCGGGCAATATGCCTATCGCGATCGCCGTCAAAAGAAGCGTCAGTTCCGCACCTTGTGGATCGCGCGTATCAATGCGGCTGCGCGCGAGCAGGGCCTGAGTTACAGCGTATTCATGAACGGCCTGAAGAAAGCATCGATCCAGGTCGACCGCAAGGTGTTGTCGGACATCGCCGTGTTCGACAAGGCCGCGTTTGCACAGTTCGTTGTGCAGGCCAAAGCCAGCCTCGGTATGTAGGTTGGGTTAGGCGCGTTTTTGCGCCGTAACCCAACATGGGAACGTTGGGTTCGCAATTACAGCAGTAGCCCAACCTATGGATGTCAAAGGAGGCGCTACGCCTCCTTTTTTGTTTCTGGTGCCAGAGTAAAAAAACCAACAATACAATTCGAGCCACAGAGATCACAGTTTTGTAGGGTGCGTTCCACGCACCATTGTTGTATCAAAGCTGGTGCGTGGAACGCACCCTACGATAATTTCGCTTTTATTGCGAAATGGAATGATAGATGGAACAACTCCAACAAATTCTCGATCAGGCTCTCAAGCAGTTTGCCGAGATTGACGACGAAGCCGAACTGGAGCGGGTCAAGGCGCGTTATCTTGGCAAAGAAGGCAGCCTGACCGTCTTGCTCAAAGGCCTGGGCAAGCTGTCTGCAGAACAGCGTCCCGCTGCCGGCGCAAGGATCAATCAAGTCAAACAGGGTATCGAGGCGGCTTTGCAGCAGCGCCGCGAAGCAATGCAGCAAAATAAACTGGCGCACCAGCTGGCGGCGGAATCGCTGGATGTGACCTTGCCAGGACGCGGCATGGGCACAGGGGGATTGCATCCGGTCACACGCACTCTGGAGCGCATCGAGCAGTTGTTCCATTCTCTCGGCTTTGCCACCGCATCCGGTCCGGAGATCGAGCGCGACTTCTACAACTTCACCGCGCTGAACATTCCGGAAAACCATCCGGCGCGCGCGATGCACGATACCTTCTATATAGATCCGCAGCATGTGTTGCGCACCCATACCTCGCCGGTGCAGGTGCGCTATATGGAATCCCATCAGCCGCCGCTGAAGATCATTTCTTCCGGGCGTGTCTACCGTGTCGATTCCGATGCCACACATTCGCCGATGTTCCATCAGGTCGAAGGTTTGTGGGTCGATGAAGAGATCAGTTTCGCCAATCTCAAGGGCGTGGTGCAGGACTTCTTGCAGCGCTTTTTCGAGCGTGATGATCTGCAAGTGAGATTCCGGCCTTCGTTCTTTCCGTTCACCGAGCCGTCGGCTGAAATGGACATGAGCTGGAACGGCGGCTGGCTGGAGATCGGCGGCTGCGGCATGGTGCATCCCAATGTGCTGAAGCATGTCAACATCGACAGCGAAAAATATCTCGGTTTTGCCTTTGGCTTGGGCGTGGAACGCTTGGCGATGTTGCGCTACGGCGTGAACGATCTGCGCCTGTTCTTTGAGAGCGATCTGCGTTTCCTGAAGCAATTCAACTGATATAAAAACGGCGGCATGAAATGAACATGCAAAGTACAAATATAGAAGTCGTAGGGTGGGCTCTGCCCACCATGTCGGGCGTAGCCCGACCTACATTTAGGTTGATATGAAATTTTCCGAGAATTGGTTAAGAACCTGGGTCGATCCTGACCTGTCTAGCGAGGCCTTGGCGCATACGCTGACGATGGCCGGACTGGAAGTCGAGGCGCTGGAATCCGTCGCGCCCGCATTCGATAACGTGGTGATCGCCGAAGTGCTGGAAGTGGCCAAGCATCCCAATGCGGACAGGTTGAACGTTTGTCAGGTCAACGTCGGTGAGGCTCATCCGTTGACCATCGTGTGCGGCGCAGCCAATGTGGCAGTGGGCGCAAAAGTTCCTTGCGCGCGAATCGGTGCGGTGCTGCCCCCAAGTAGTGATAATGAAAAGGGTTTCGTTATCAAGCAGGCCAAGGTGCGCAGCGTCGAGTCTTTCGGCATGCTGTGCTCGGACAAGGAGCTGGGTCTGGCAGAAGAAAGCCATGGCCTGTGGTTGCTGCCCAACGATGCACCGGTGGGAATATCGCTGCGCGAGTATCTGGATCTGGATGACAAACTGTTTACGCTGAAGCTGACGCCGAACCGCAGCGATTGTTCCAGCATCGCAGGGGTGGCACGCGAAGTCGCGGCATTGACAGGCAGTGTGCTCAAGCCGCTGGACATACAAGCTCAGCCTGCCACTCTGGCCGAGCAATTGCCGGTCAAGGTGGACGATGCACTTGGCTGCCCGTTGTATTGCGGCCGTCTGGTGCATGGCGTGAATGCGGCTGCAGCCACTCCGGCATGGATGCTGCGCCGCCTGGAACGCAGCGGCTTGCGAGGTATCAGCGCAGTGGTGGATATCACCAACTACGTGATGCTGGAAATGGGGCAGCCGCTGCACGCTTTCGATGCGGCGCAACTGTCCGGCGGCATCACGGTGCGCAGGGCACGCAACGGCGAAGGGCTGACCTTGCTCAATGAGCAGGTGGTGGTGCTGGACGAGGAAGTGCTGGTCATCGCCGATGATGCACGCGTGCTGGCGCTGGCCGGTATCATGGGCGGGCAGGGCAGCGGCGTGGGAAACACTACCTGGGAGGTATTCCTGGAAAGCGCATTTTTCCATCCCGATGCGATAGCAGGCAAGGCGCGCCGTTTCGGATTGGCGACCGATTCCTCGTTCCGCTTCGAGCGAGGCGTGGATTATGCCGCAACGCGTCTGGCGCTGGAACGCGCCACCCAACTGTTGCTGGAGATCTGCGGCGGCAGGGCCGGTTTGGTCAGTGAAGTGCGCGGGAAGTTGCCCAAGCGTGAACCAATTTCGCTGCGCCGTTCGCGTGTGGCGAGAGTGCTCGGTATCGAATTGGACAACCTGCAGATCGCAACCTTGTTCAAGCGTTTGCAATTCGACTTCGTGGCGAATGGCGACGATTATCGCGTGACATCGTCGAGCTTCCGTTTCGATCTGTCCATCGAGGCCGATCTGATCGAGGAACTGGCTCGTCTGTATGGCTACGACAACATTCCCGCGCAGGCGCCGCAGGCCGCGCTGACGATGCTGCCTTACAGCGAGTTACAACGGCCGTTGGCGCGCATCCAGCAAATGCTGGTGGCGCGTGACTACCAGGAGATAATCAGCTACGCTTTCCTCGAAGCACAGGTCGAGCGCGAGCTGTGCGGAAATGATGACCCGGTCGCATTGCAGAATCCCATCGCCAGCAACCTGGCGGTGATGCGCAGCAGCCTGATCGGCGGGTTGACCGGCGCGTTGCGCTTCAACCTGAACCGCAAGCAGTCGCGGGTGCGCCTGTTCGAGATCGGCGCGTGCTTTGCCAAAATAGACAACAAATACGCGCAAACCCAGCGTCTGTCGGGTATCGCCTACGGTGCAGCCCAGCCCGAGCAATGGGGCGCAGCCGCCAAGCCTGTCGACTTCTATGACGTGAAGGCGGATGTCGATGCTTTGTTCGCTCCACAGCAGTTGAATTTTGTATCCGCGCCACATCCGGCCTTGCATCCCGGTCGTTCGGCCCGGATTCATTGCGCCGGGCAGGCGGTCGGCTGGATCGGTGAATTGCACCCGCAGTGGCAGCAAAAATACGATATACCGCAAGCGGCGGTATGGTTCGAGGTCACCCTCGACGCAGTTGCCGAGGCACATGTGCCGCGCATGGCCGAAATCTCCAGGTTTTTGCCGGTGCGCCGCGACCTTGCAGTGGTGGTGGACGAGAAGGTCGAGGTGCAGACCCTGCTTGTTGCCATGCAGTCCGTACCCAATGTGGTGGAAGTCGGGCTATTTGACCTATACCGTGGCAAAGGGATGGAGCAAGGTAAAAAAAGCCTTGCATTCCGTGTGTTATTGCAAGATACTCAAAAAACGCTCACGGATGCAGAAATCGAATCCAGGGTTGAATCGTTAGTGGCAGTTATGAAAATGCACGGTGCGCAGTTGCGTATGTAAGGGAGAAAAATGACAACAACATTGACCAAGGCCGAATTGGCCGATTTGCTTTTTGACAAGGTGGGGCTCAATAAGCGTGAAGCCAAGGATATGGTGGAAACCTTTTTTGAGGAAATACGCGCACAACTGGAGCAGGGCGAGAGCGTGAAGCTGTCGGGCTTCGGAAATTTTCAGTTGCGCGACAAACCGCAGCGTCCCGGGCGGAATCCCAAGACCGGCGAAGAAATCCCGATCACCGCGCGGCGCGTGGTGACGTTCCATCCCAGCCAAAAACTGAAAACCATGGTGGAAAAGTCCTATCATGGAAAACCACAAGCCTAATTCCGAACTCCCGCCGATTCCCGCAAAGCGCTATTTCACGATCGGTGAAGTCAGCGAGTTGTGCGGGGTCAAGGCTCATGTGCTGCGCTATTGGGAGCAGGAATTCACCCAGCTCAAACCGGTCAAGCGCAGCGGTAATCGCCGTTACTATCAGCACCATGAGGTGCTGCTGATACGCCGCATACGCGAGTTGCTGTACGGAGAGGGTTTCACCATCAGTGGTGCACGCCACCGGCTGGAAGATGCCAATCAGCCTGAAAGCCGCACCGTCATGCCTGCGGAAACGATGAATGTCCCCGGGCTACGCCACGAGATCAAGGATATCATCGCATCGCTAAGCGTGTAACACTCGGCACAAGAAATACATCAAACGAGGCGTCATGTCCGGTTCCTCCGGCATCGATCAGCCTTCGATAGAACTCCCACGGTCTTTCCAGACCCTGCAGCGCGACAGACCCTCGGGCTATGCCTGGTGAAGTCTCAAGGTATGGGCTTGACCACGTCTCCGGCCTTGAAGCCGTTTCCGGACACGATTGTGGCTGAGGAGAGGTTTTCATCCCGGTGATCGCTGATCTGGATGACGCCGACCTTGCTTTCCTTGTATCCGAGAACCTGGCCGTTATCCGGGTCGACGAGGACTTTATTCACGCGGTAGACGGCCAGTTGGGTACCCTCCTTCAACCAGGAACGGCGCCCGGCTTTCAGGACCAGGGATGTCCCGTCAACAGCAAGGAGTTTGCCTTGAAAGGGCATGCTGCCCAGTTTGCGGATAACCTTCCCGGTGACCTTGGCGAGAGCATCATGCAACGCGCCGTCGCGCAGGTCGGGATCGAAGGAGGACTTTGTATCCAATCCCAGGGCACCGGTGGCAATCTTGCGGTATTCACCCGCGCCAGACGCGACCATAAGCGACCTGCCTGTAGTGATGTCTGAGAAAGCATAATCCACCGTGACACGCGCAACGATGTATTTTTTCCGGGAAAAGGTGGTATCTATCTGCTCTTCGACTTCCGAGTATGCGGCGATCGCGCCGGACAAACGGTAATCGAGCGCATCAAAGCCGCTGCCGGTATCCTTATTTCCGGTATTGACGACGCCGGTACGTTGCAGCGCTTTGAACTTTTCCGCTTCCCTGAGCGCATTTTCATCGAGCAGTATGGCTTCAAGTCCGGCTGCTTCCAATTGCGTTCCGAGTATGGCCGCCGCCGCTTCGCCTGCTCCGGATACTGTGGCCGGTGCCTTGTTGTCGAACCGGACGATACCGATGGTGTATTGCGGGCCGGTATAAGCTGCGCCTGCGCCTTCCAGCTGCCGGGTTTCACCCCACCATGTGCTGCCGTCTTTTGCCTTGCCGCTCATGTGAGCGGTGCAGGCGCTGATGATGGACATGAGCGATGCGAGAATAATGCAAAGCCACAGCAGAGATGAATATCTGAACATCAGCATGGTGAAGTTCCCAAGGCAGGGCTGCTTTAAACCCAAATAATCCATTAGCCTCGAAACCCCCTCCAGCTCCCCCTTGTCAGGGGGAGTGCCCGGTCTGCCCCTCCCCTGACAAGGGGAGGTTGGGAGGGGTTGGGGTGGAATTTCTGCCTAATGGACAATCTGGGTTAAAAGCGCAGAGACTTGTCATCGCTATTCTGCGTCTGCTGTTCAACGGTAAACAACACGGCTGCCTTGACCCTTGAGGACAAATTGAGTTTGGTCAGAATATGACGGACATGCTGTTTTACCGTGTCATAGCTGATCGACAAAGTTTGAGCGATGGCTTTGTTGCTTTCACCTCGTGATAGCAGTTGCAGTATTTCACGTTCACGTTCGGTGAGTAACTTGAGTGAATTTTTCGGTTCATCTCCCGGTTGGTCGCCGCGCAGCATCTCGATCATTTTGACCGTCATGGTGGGAGCGACCACCAGTTCGCCTGCCGCAACTCGCCGGATGGCATCAACGACTTCCTCCGGCGCCATGTCTTTGAGCAGATAGCCGCGTACGCCCGCACGTATCGCGTTGGCCAGGTCGATTTCGGAATCACTCATGGTCAAAATAACGGCAGGTGTCGAGCAGCCCTCCTTGCGAATTTGTTCGAGCATAGCCAGGCCATCCAGCGGCTTCATGCGCAAATCCATGACTAACAGATCGGGTTGTTCAAGCAATAATTCGCGCAGCCCTTCGACACTGCCGGTTGCGCCAAGCACTGCAAAACCGTAACAGTTGGAAAGCAGTTCGCTTAGTCCGCTTCTGCATAGATTTTGATCGTCAACCAGAACTACTTTCAAATGCTCACTCATTGACCGTTCTCCAATCTGACCCCGGCTTGGGGAAAAATAATTGCACGCGCGTGCCGAACCCCTTTGAACTTTCCACTTTTATTTCGCCGCCGATGCGTTGTGCGCGCTCGCGCATGATCATCACGCCATAGTGTCCCTCGACAGGTGTGAACGTGCATCCGCCGCTGCCGTTATCCTTGATGGTGAAGATATAGTAGTTGTCGGAAAAATCCACGATCAAGCGTGCATGGGTCGCCCCTGAATGGGTGGCGATATTGGCCAGCGCCTCCTGCACGATATGGAACACCTGGATTTCATATTCGAGCGGCAATTCCAGATGGGCAACGCGGTTGATGTATTCGAGCGCGATCTCATTGCGATGGCAAAACTGCTCGGTGAGGGTTTGCAGTGCATTGAGCAGGCCTGATGGATCCATCGCGCAACGAAAATCAGTGATCAGTTCACGAACGGTTTTTTGACTGCTTTCCAAAGCATCATCAATATCGTGCGCGTATTTGGCGGACATCAGTTCGTTGCCGGTGCGTATGGACTCCAGCAGCAAACTTGTGCGCATTCGCGTATAGACCAGGGTCTGTGCCAGGGAATCATGGATCTCGTTGGCGATCGCCTGCCTTTCGGCCATCAGGTCAACACGTTTGGCATCCTGATTCGATTTGTTATGTTCGACAATGGCGCTGATCAGCCGAGCGAATGACAGAACGATTTTTGAGATGTGATCATCCGGTTGTTGCGGGTTATTGAAAAACAGAGTGAGTATTCCGGCAGGGTTTACTGGTGCGTTATCGTTTGCCAGCGGTGCGGCGATAATTGATTGGAACTGGCAGCCGGCATAACGGCAATCCAGCCTGGACTCGCATGAGCTGATGTCCGCTGTGTAAATGCCGCGTCCGATGGCTGCTTTTCCACATGTTTCACAGGATAGATCGAAGGGGCTTTCAGCTTCAAGCAGTTCGGCGGGCAGGCCGACGGAGCTGACCGGTTGCAGTGCCTGGCCGTGGGGCGGGAGTATCCGTATTATTCCGGCGCTTGCCTTCACGGCAACCAGGAGGGTCTCGAGCAATTCTTCCAGCAGCGGATTAAGATCGTTCACTTGAGGGGTGACAGGCGCGAGTGTCAGGTGCGGTATCGCCCTCCCGTCTTGTTTGGGGGGAGTAAAGCCGGAATCTCTTGCCCACAAAAAATCCGCATGGGATGAGTTCCTTGCAGAACTTGTTTTCTTACTCATAAGTGACTCAACAAGAAAGATGTTTTTATAAATTCCGCTTTAGATGAAGGGCTTACCCAAGCGGACGGGCCGCTAAATAATCCGCTGTGGTATGCCGAATCTGCAACATATCAATAAAGGGCACCTCTAAAAATCCACATTTCATCCCAACTGCTACGTTGCGTAAAAAATTTCTTGCTTACATATCATACATATGCGGCGCTACGAAATTTTTTCCGTGCCTTGCATTTGGGCGAACTCTGAATTTTTAGAGGTGCCCTAAAGCTGGCAACCGATGTTTTCCTTCAAACCAACACATTGAAGAGTATACCCCTCATTCGGGTTATATTGTCGCTCCCCCATGATAGGTATAGACACTAAAACTGCCAATTGTGCTTAATGAAAGCATTAAAATATTGGCCGTAATGGCCAATACCGGATGCTCCCAGATCACGACCACACACCATGAAAATCTGCATCGTTTCCGACAGCCATGATCGCGCAGAGCCGCTCGCGGCAGCAGTGAAGCAAGCGCAGGCGGCCGGGGCGCAAGCCGTCATCCATTGCGGCGACCTGATCGGTTCGAACACGCTGCGGGCATCCATCAAACTCGGTGTAACGCTGCACGTGGTACATGGCAACAACCTCGGCGATGTGATGGCGATGCATAAAATGATGGCGAAGTCCGGTGGAATGCTCATCTATCATGGGCAGGATGCCGAGCTGGAACTCGGTGGCCGGCGCATCTTCGCAACCCATTTCCCGCACTATGGCCGGGGCATGGCCTGTACCGGAGACTATGATCTGGTTTGCTGCGGTCACAGTCATGTCGCGGAGATCATCCGGCAACCCAACATCAAGGGCGGGCAGACTTTGCTGGTCAACCCGGGTTCGGTTTCCGGCATAGGCGCGCCCGATGCGGAGGAGGCTTACACCTGGATATTGGGCGACTTGACCAGCATGGCTTTTGAGATCCACACGCTGAAGCATTGACCATGTCCTCAGCCTGTACAACTCAGCTTCATTGCTACAGCAAATATATCCAGCGGAGGTTCGCGTGACGACTTCAATTGCAACCAACCAGACCATCCTGGTCGTAGGCGGCGGGATAGGCGGCATGACGGCGGCACTGGAAGCCGCCGAATGCGGCAAGCAGGCGGCAGCTTGAAACAGGCCGGTTTGGACGGGCATGTCATTCAGCCGGAAAGGCTGCAGAAAATCGCTGAACGGAAAAAATAGCCGGCACGTTTCTCGCGTTTCATGATGCGGGTGATGCGCCGCTGACCGATCTTACACTCCGCTAGACTGGCAACTGTGCCGGGTCTATCATCACACCCTGAATGATTCGAACAAATCCAGTTTTGGAGCACACCATGCAACATCTGACACCCCAGCAAACCTTTGAATTCCTGCAGGCCAATCCCGAGGCGGTATTCATCGATGTGCGCAGCGAGATGGAACACATGTTTGTCGGCCACCCCAAAGGCTCTATCCTGATCCCATGGGTCGACGGGCCGGAATGGGAAATCAACCCCCATTTCGTTTCGCACGTAAAGAAAGCAGCGAGCGCGAATCGCCCTGTCGTGCTGATCTGCCGCTCCGGCCGCCGTTCAGTGGATGCAGCTTTGGAGCTGGAAAAAGCCGGGCTCACGGAGGTGTACAACGTATTGCACGGCTTTGAGGGCGATCTGGATGAAGGGCATCACCGGAATTCCCACAACGGCTGGCGCTTCGAAGGCCTGCCCTGGACACAAACCTGATACGCACTCTACCTTTCCATTCCCTCTCCCTCGAAGGGAGAGGGTGACCGAACGGACTTCACCATGATAACCATCCCCGAATTGGGAACGGTTCAATTTTGGAGTGCGGCGACGTGTCGCCGCCTTATAAAAGCGCAAACATGTTTGCGCACTCCATATCAAAAACCTGAAAATTCCTCATGACCACCACCATCCCCGACTTCACCGACGCCGAACAAAACTTGTCTCAGCCACACTGTTTGAGCGCTATGGCAAGCTGGTTCCATTCCAGTTGGCGGACAGCGAACTGCAAGCTTGATGCAGCTTCCGAAGAATTGACCTTGTGTCCTACGATATATTGGGCTGAGCGCGGCGCGCAATTCGTGGTGTGCAAAGTGGCCGCTGATCGCTACCGGTGTCAATTCTTCTATTCCGAGACAGAGCAATATGGCACTGGCCACGACGAGTACAACAGTCTCGGGGACTGTGTCGTGACCTTGCTCCAGGTTCAATCAGACCACGAACGGCAACTGGCGAATATCTCCTCCAGTGCCACTCGGGCCGATATCGATGATGAATACCACGGCCCGGCGATGATCTGATTCCATTTAAAGATCAATAGGGAAGTACCGTAGGGGCGCGATTCATCTCGCCCTGATCTATTAAGATATAAGAAAGGGCGCGATAAATCGCGCCCCAAATTTTGTAGGGTGCGTTCCACGCACCACCTTTGATACAGCGATGGTGCGTGGAACGCACCCTACGATCTTCGTTTTATTTAACCAGCGGCCGCAGCGAGTTCCCCGGAATGGATTGCTGAACCGAACCAGCCTGACAGGACAGTTCCATCATTCCTGTTGGCGTTCTTGCGGTCATTCACAGCAAAGGAATCAAAGTACCTGGGTTTTGTAGGGTGCGTTCCACGCACCACCTTTGATACAACGATGGTGCGTAGAACGCACCCTACGATTTTCGTTTTATTTAACCAGCGGCCGCAGCGAGTTCCCCGGAATGGATTGCCGAACCGAACCAGCCTGACAGGACAGTTCCAGCATTCCTGTTGGCGTTCTTGTAGTCACTCACAACAAAGGCGTCAAAGCCAACCTGATACCGATAGCCCAATCTGTCGCCAGGCACATCGCCGATAGCGCGCAACTCGCCCTTGTATCCGTAATGCCCGCGCAACTGGCTTGCAGTGGAATAGCTCTTGCCGTCCGAGAACTTGTCGAATTCGATGGCGATCACGGTGAAGTCGTCGATATCGTGCTCGATCGCCTCCGGACCTTCTTCGGCAGCCAGCCAGACGCCGAGCGGCCAGCCATGTTCATATTCGCGGTGTATCAGTTCGGCACGGCGCGCACGCCATACCGACAGCGGCACCAGCACCGGCCCCACCGGCAACCTGACGCTTTGCGGAGTATCGCCCTCGGCGAGGGTCAGGGTCTTCCATGCATCAGACACGATGCGGCCATTCTTGATCAGCTTGGACATATACTGCCTTCCTTTCTGTATCCCAAAAATAGGTTGATAAAATGATTCATCACAACTTGTTGAGACGCAGTCTAGAGATATTGCATATGCCTGTGAAATACTTATTTGTTACATTCAAATAACTATAGAGTATATAAAAGAGTGGGGTAGAATTGCCCATGCGTGTATCTGACCGGGGTAGAAACATGGAAAAGGACTTCTGGCTGGAACGTTGGGAGCGGGAGGAGATCGGTTTTCACCAGGACGAAGTCAATCCGTATCTGCGTCAATACTGGCAGGAATTGCACCTTGCCCGCGGCAGCGTGGTGTTCGTGCCGCTGTGCGGAAAAAGCAGCGACATGCTGTGGCTGCGCGAGCAGGGGCACCAGGTACTGGGAGTGGAACTGAGCGCCCTCGCGGTGCAGGCCTTCTTCATGGAGAACGGCTACACCCCGCAGCACACCACTCGTGGCAAGTTCGACCGCTGCGAAGCGAATAGCTTCCGCATCCTGTGCGGCGATTTTTTCGATCTGGGCAGGGATGACCTGGCGAAAGTGAGCGCGGTGTACGACCGCGCATCGCTGATCGCGCTGCCGCCGGAAATGCGCGAACGCTATGTCCGCCACCTGGTGAGCATCCTGCCGCCCGCAACGCAGATCCTGCTGATCACTCTGGATTATCCCCAGCCGGAAATGCAGGGTCCGCCTTTTTCGGTTACATCGGAAGAAGTTGAAGCGCTCTACCGCGAGCACGCCGAGGTACGTCTGCTGGCGCAACTGGACGTGCTGTCGAAAAACCCGCGCTTCCAGGAACGCGGCTTGAGCCGGTTGCAGGAGAATATCTTCCTGCTGTCACTGCGTTAGCTCAGATAATATTGCCTGGTTAAATAAACCAGAATTGTGTAGGGTGCGTTCCACGCACCAACGATCATAGTGCGTGAAATGCACCCTGCAATATTTCACTATTGATCGGTAAATGGAATTATCCGAAGCTAATAGCTACCGGGCAAAATGATGGCGAGCGAACCACGGATGGTGAAATGAATGGGGTTCCGTCCCCATGCAGTTCAAAAAATCGCTTGAAATTTACAGAGGGATGCGCGGACTCTGAATATTTTCATTCATGCACCACCAATGCATCGCAGGTGATTTCGACAAACCGGCTGGATGCAAAGGCGGCTTCGATGCCGGACAGATTCGCGCGAAGCAGCTTTTCCAGTTCTGCGTTGTTGATGTTGCCAGTGGAAATCACAATAACAGCAGTGGCTCGCCATTGATCAAGAAGGACTGCACAAAATCTGCATCTTTGCTGACCACGATGCGCCCATCCTGTCTGGCACTGGCGATGACTTCATGGTCTGGGGTGAGGTTCTTGCGGGGTAGATCGAGTGTGTGCAATGCATCGTGTCCCGCTTCGTTCAGCCAGATGGCGAAGCGCCGAGGGAGTTGCGCATTGACCAGGAATTTCATGCAGCCAAACGTTCCAACCGTTTAATGTGCGTAATACGCGCGGCATAGGACAGCGCCGCCAAAATATCTTCGCGCTCCAGGTCTTCGTAATCGGCCAGAATCTCTTCAGTGGTCATGCCGCTGGCCAGCCACTCCAGCACGTTTTCAACCGGATAGCGCAAGCCGCGAATGCAAGGCTTGCCGTGGCAAACTGAAGGATCAACTGTAATGCGGTCACTCATTTTCTGCCCCCTGTCTTCCTGAAAAACATCCACAGCGACTATCATATCGCCATGCGTCTGCATATTACACCAACCCTCGTTCAGTGTGGTAGGCCGGGATGAGCTTGAGAACCCTAGTATTTCTGGATTACCCCCAGCCGGAAATGCAGGGTCCGCCTTTTTCGGTTATATCGGAAGAAGTTAAAGCGCTTTACCGCGAGCACGCCGAAGTGCGCTTGCTGGCGCAACTGGACGTGCTGTCGGAAAACCCGCGCTTCCAGGAACGCGGCCTGAGCCGCTTGCAGGAAAACATCTTTCTGCTGTCACTGCGCTAGTCCAGATAATATTGCGTGATGGCAATAGATATTTGAAGGTTCATTGGGCAAGCAATTATTGGTTTGCTGCTTTCGATACTGAGCAGTCGGTCGACGATGTTTTGTCGATTGTCGGCTCCTCGGCCATATCAGACCTTGGCGGTTTTCTGAAAAGCCAGTCGGCTCAGCCGGCGGGAAAGTCCGCTTCGAATTTTTTCGGATCGTCACTTTCGACTCATATCGGAACTTCGATTTCCCCGTTAAAAGTCATTCATAGTTGACGCTTACACATAATTTTAAGACACGCTCCAACGCTACGCAGTAACAAGCAGTTAATAAATCACAAAAACTGATACCCAAAAATACAAAGCATTAGCTGTAAATGCTATTTACAAACCATGCCATGTAAATGTAATATACAAACATGGGGCTGTAAATTTACTTTACAGTCCGTAATTTGTATTAACACAAAGTTTATAACGGAGGAAAAAGTGAACTATCCCATTAAGACCCTCAGCCAGCTGCCTTTAATTCTCAAGGGGTTTCGCAAGGAGCGCGGACTAACTCAGGCAGCCATGGCCGAAAAGTTGGGAATCACTCAGCAAAGTTATGCCTACTTTGAAGCCAATCCAGCGACAACCACGCTTGATAGGCTTTTCATGGTGCTGCGTATATTGGGTGTTGAAATCTCTCTGAACCAAGCCGTTTCCGTCTCAAGCATGAGTCGCATCTCCTCTGCTACGGGCAAGAACGTCGCTGTTGTCAAAACTTCAAATCTGAAGATCCGCAAAACAGCCAGTGCAGAAACTATTAAGAAAAAGAAATCGTCAGCGGTTATAAAACCGGGCCGCATTATTTCCACCACGCAGAAGAGGGAAAGTTGGTAATCATGGGGCGTCGCTCAAAGACACGAAAGTTGAACATCTGGATGAACGGCATCCCGGTAGGATACTGGGAGAACACCCGACAAGGCGAACGACTTGGCTACTTCGATGAGTGGCTCACAGATGAACAAGCCCGCCCTTTATCTTTATCACTCCCCTTCTTGCCGGGCAACGCGCCCTACCAAGGGCAGATCGTTACTGACTATTTCGACAATCTCTTACCCGACAGCGATGCCATTCGCCGTCGCCTGGCTCAGCGTCACCAAACAGGGGGGATTGATGCCTTTCAACTGCTGGCGAAGCTAGGCCGCGACTGCGCTGGTGCAATACAACTTCTTCCAGAAAATGAAGCTCCGTCGGATCTGTATGAAATCAGGGGCGAAATATTGAGCGTAGCTGAGATCGCCCAACTACTACGCAACACCACGTCAGCTCAAGCATTGTGGCAACATGATCACGCTGAGGATTTAAGACTTTCTATTGCGGGCGCTCAAGAAAAAACTGCTTTGTTGCACCATAATGGTCGATGGCTCCTGCCCCATGGGAGCACTCCGACAACTCACATTTTCAAACTACCCTTAGGCTTGGTCGGCCATATGCAAGCCGATATGCGCACCTCGGTTGAAAACGAATGGTTGTCCTCGAAAATTGTGAATGCTTACAAAATCCCAATAGCAAGTTGCGAAATCGAACACTTCGAAGACGAGAAAACTCTCATTGTCGAACGATTCGACCGAGCACCTTCAAGCGATGGAAGTTGGATCATCCGTCTTCCTCAGGAAGACATGTGTCAAGCAACGGGTACGTCACCACTACGCAAATATCAGTCAGACGGTGGACCTGGTATCGCTCAAATCATGGAGCTGCTTCTCGGGTCAGACAATGCCGAACAGGACAGGAGGAACTTTTTCAAGACGCAGCTCATTTTTTGGGTGCTTGCCGCCACTGATGGCCACGGAAAAAACTTCAGCATTACTCATCTGGCAAGGGGCCGCTACCACGCAACACCAATCTATGACGTACTTTCTGCTCATCCCGTAATAGGAAAAGGAAAGAATAAAATTTCGCCGCAGAAAGCCAAACTCGCAATGGCGGTGCGGGGAAGTACTAATTACTACTTGATCGAGAAAATCCAGCGACGGCACTGGATTGCCCAAGCCCAACAAGTCGGACTCGGGGCAGAAGCGGCAGAGCAATTGATTGAGAAAATCATTGAGTCAACAGATGCTGTGATTAACGAAGTAAGCAAATTGTTGCCTGACAACTTTCCTATGGATCTCGCAGAGGCGATTTTCAGTGGAATGAAAAAGCATTGCGCTAAGTTGGCAACTATCCACAATTGAGGGGATATATGTTTTGAGCCTGACCGTCATATTCTCGGCCTAAGCGGACTATGGTAACTCATCAAGGAGTGTCCTATCTGAGCGTCCGCTTGGAACAACACTCAGAAGCTATCGAAAGAGGTGGTTTTTCAAACGGCCCATATATTTCATTCATTGCCCATCCCGACCGCGCACGCTATTATCTGACCGATTTTAAAGACCTATCGCGCTGACGGTCACCTAATGAATAAAAAAGAACTCACCGAAACAGATATCCGCACCAAGTTCATTACGCCCGCCATCGTCGGAACCAATGCCGATAAGTGGGACGTGATGACGCAGCTTCGTGAGGAAATCTACTTTACCAAGGGCCGCGTCATCGTGCGCGGCAAGACAGTGAAGCGCGGCGCGGCCAAGAAGGCCGACTATCTGCTGTTCTTCAAACCAAACATACCCATCGCGGTCGTCGAGGCCAAGGACAACAATTACTCGGTAGGCGCAGGCATGCAGCAGGCGCTCGAATACGCGGAGATTCTCGACGTACCCTTCGCTTACAGCTCGAACGGCGATGCCTTCCTGGAGCACGACCGCACCGGCAAGAGCGGTGTCGTCGAACGCGAAATCCCGCTCGACCAGTTTCCCACTCCCCGCGAGCTATGGGCGCGCTACTGCACCGCCAAGGGTTACAGCGATGAGCAGGAATCCATCGCCACGCAGGATTACTTTGACGACGGATCGGGCAGGATGCCGCGCTACTACCAACTGGTTGCCGTCAACCGCACGGTAGATGCCATCGCACACGGCGAAAAACGCATTTTGCTGGTCATGGCAACCGGCACCGGCAAGACCTACACCGCATTCCAGATCATCTGGCGGCTATGGAAATCCGGTGCGAAGAAACGCATCCTGTTCCTGGTTGACCGCAACATTCTCGCCGACCAGACCAAGACCAACGACTTCAAACCGTTCGGTCAGGCGATGACCAAGATTACCAACCGCACGGTGGACAAGTCCTACGAAATCTACCTGTCGCTGTATCAGGCGGTCACCGGCACCGAGGAAGACAGCAACATCTACAAACAATTTTCGCCAGATTTCTTTGATCTGATTATCGTGGACGAGTGCCATCGCGGCAGCGCCGCGCAGGATGCGGCCTGGCACGAGGTACTCAGCTATTTTTCTTCCGCCACACAGATCGGCATGACTGCCACGCCGAAAGAAACCAAAGAAGTTTCCAACATCCATTACTTCGGCGAACCGATCTACACCTATTCGCTCAAGCAGGGCATCTCCGATGGTTTCCTCGCCCCTTACAAGGTGGTGCGCATCGGCCTCGACAAAGACCTGGACGGCTGGCGGCCCGAGAAGGGCAAGCTGGATAAATACGGTAATGAAATCGAAGACCGCGAATACAACGAACGCGATTTCGACCGCAACCTGATACTGGAAAAACGCACCGCAGTCGTGGCCGCCAAGATTACCGAATTCCTCAAGGCCACCGACCGCTTTGCCAAGACCATCGTTTTCTGCGAGAACATCGACCACGCCGAGCGCATGCGCCAGGCATTGGTCAACGCCAACGCCGACCTCGCCGCCGCCAACAAGCGCTATGTGATGCGTATCACCGGCGACAACGACGAAGGCAAGGCGCAGCTCGACAACTTCATCGACCCGGAATCCACCTTCCCGGTCATTGCCACCACCTCGCAGCTCATGTCCACCGGCGTGGATGCGCAAACCTGCCATCTCATAGTGCTCGACAAGCGCATCAACTCGATGACCGAATTCAAGCAGATCATCGGGCGCGGCACGCGCATAAACGAGGACTACAACAAGTTCTTCTTCACCATCATCGATTTCAAGCGCGCCACCGCGCTGTTTGCCGATCCCGATTTCGATGGCGAGCCGGTGCAGATTTATGAGCCGGGAGCAGGAGATTCACCCGTGCCGCCGGACGAACCGCTCAGCGATGAAGAGGCTCAGGGTGAAGTGGTGTACCAGCCGCCCGGTATTTCGGATTCGTTCGGTGCCCACGAGCCGCCCCGCAAATACTACGTCGACGATGTCGAAGTCACCGTTGCCACCGAGCGCGTGCAATACCTCGATGAACACGGCAAGCTCATCACCGAATCGCTCAAGGACTACACGCGCAAAACCGTGCGCCAGGCCTATACCTCGCTCAACGCCTTCCTCAATGCATGGAACGATGCCGGGCGCAAACAGGCCATCGTCGAGGAGTTGGCCAATCACGGCGTGTTCCTCGAAGAACTCGCCGAGCAGGTCGGGCGCGATTACGATGCCTTCGACCTGGTCTGCCATGTCGCCTTTGATCAGCCGCCGCTCACCCGCCGCGAACGCGCCGAGAAAGTGAAAAAGCGCAACGTCTTCGCCAAATACGGCGGCCAGACCCGTGCCGTGCTCGATGCCCTGCTCGACAAGTTTGCCGATGGCGGCGTGAAGAGCGTCGAATCGCTCGACATCCTCAAGGTCGATCCGCTCACCGCCTTCGGCACACCGGTCGAAATCGTCAAGCTCTTCGGTGGCAAGGACAACTACCTTGCGGCGATCCACGAATTGGAAACCGAGCTTTATCTGGAGGCTGCCTGATTCAGGCCTAACGGGCATGGCAGCTTCTTCTTAATTATGGCGAATTCGCCACAATTAGAATTCGGTGTTGAATTCACCGGTCAATTGTACTATTATTTGTACAACTGAAAAGGAGATAAACATGGAAGCAATTACATACAGCCACACCCGCCAGCATCTGGCGGAGATCATGAACAAGGTTGCGGATGACCGCGCTCCGGTGCTGATTACCCGTCAGGCCGGGAATCCTGTCGTAATGATGTCGCTTCAAGACTTCAATGCGCTGGAGGAAACGGCCTACCTGATGCGCAGCCCAAAGAATGCGAAGCGGCTCATGGAATCAATTGAGCAGTTAGCCGCGCAAGGCGGACAGCAAAGAGAGCTGTTGCCAGATGCCGATTAAATTCTCTGATCAAGCCTGGGAAGACTACCTGTTCTGGCAGGCGAAGGATCGATCCACGCTCAAGCGAATCAACACGCTTTTAAAAGACATCCAGCGTTCCCCATTCGATGGTATCGGCAAGCCGGAACCGCTCAAGCATAACCTTGCTGGCTTTTGGTCCCGGCGCATCGACGAAGAGCATCGGCTGGTTTACGCAGTTCAAGACGACACCATTCTGGTTGCCCAGTGTCGTTACCATTATTGAGTTTCAACACACGATTCCAGATACCCAATTGTTGAGCTTTCAAAAATTCATGACAACGCACGAACCCTGTTACCACGTCATTCCGGCGAAGGCCGGAATCCAGTCAATCCAACAAGCTCCGCATAGCGGGACAAAACCCAACTGCATTTTGAATAACTACGCTGGATTCCGGCCTTCGCCGGAATGACGGTTACCACAAAATTTGTGTAATGAATTGCGGAAAGATCAATAACCAGAATCGAAAGCCATGCCCAACGTCTCAAACATCGTCAAATCCATCCAGGACATCATGCGCAAGGACGCCGGCACCTACGGCGACGCGCAGCGTCTCGAACAACTCGGCTGGATGTTCTTCCTGAAAATCTTCGACGACCGCGAAAAAGAACTCGATCTCATCCGCGACAACTACAAGTCTCCGCTACCCAAACACCTGCGCTGGTCGGCCTGGGCCACGGACGAAGAGGGCATCACCGGCGAGGCATTGCTCGATTTCGTCAACAACACCCTGCTGCCCAAACTCAAGGCGATGCCGGGCGGCGCCGACAAGATCGCCGGGCTGATCCGCATGTCGTTCGAGGATGCCAACAACTACATGAAGAACGGCACGCTGATGCGGCAGGTCATCAACAAGATCAATGGCATCGACTTCAATGCCTCCGACGACCGCCACATGTTCGGCGACATCTACGAAAAAATCCTCAAGGACTTGCAGAGCGCGGGCAACGCGGGCGAGTTCTACACCCCGCGCGCCGTAACCCAGTTCATCGTCGAACAGGTCAACCCGCAACTCGGCGAAACCCTGATGGACCCGGCTTGCGGCACCGGCGGCTTCCTCACCTGCGCCATCGAACACCTGCGCAAACAGGTCAAGACCGAGGCCGACGAGCAGACCATTCAGGACTGTTTTTCCGGCATCGAGAAAAAGCACCTGCCGCATGTGCTGTGCATGACCAACCTGATGCTGCACGGCATCGACGTGCCCGCCAACGTGCGCCACGACAACACCCTGGCCCGGCCATTGCGCGACTGGTCGCCCAAGGAGCGCGTGGATGTGATCGTCACCAACCCGCCGTTCGGCGGCATGGAAGAAGACGGCATCGAAGCAAACTTCCCCGCCGAATTCCGTACCCGCGAAACCGCCGACTTGTTCCTCGTGCTGCTGATGAAAATCCTCAAGCCGGGTGGTCGCGCCGGGCTGGTGTTGCCGGACGGCACGCTGTTCGGCGAAGGCGTGAAGACGCGCATCAAGGAAGCGCTGCTCACCGAATGCAACCTGCACACCATCGTGCGTCTGCCCAACGGCGTGTTCAACCCCTACACCGGCATCCGCACCAACCTGCTGTTCTTCACCAAGGGCCAGCCCACCACCGAAGTCTGGTACTACGAGCACCCGTACCCGGCTGGCGCGAAGAGCTACAACAAGGGCAAACCGATCCGCATTGAGGAATTCGATCCGGAGCGGGAGTGGTGGGGCAACCGCGTGGAGAACGAACAAGCTTGGCGCGTCTCGATTGAAACCATCAAGGCAGGCAACTACAACCTCGACCTCAAGAATCCGCACAGGAGCGACGAAGGCCCCGGCGACGTGGACCACCTGCTGCCGGAATACGAAAAACTGCTGGCGCAGATCGCCGAGACGCGCGCCACGCTGAAGAAAGAATTGCACCACGCGCTCAGCGCAGGAAGTGCCGCATGAAGCTGGAGAGGTTTTTCGAGAAGTTCGAACTGTTCGCCGATGCGCCGGATGCAGTGGCGAAGATGCGGGAGTTGGTGCTGCAATTGGCGGTGCGGGGAAAATTGGTCGAACAATCCGACGAGGACGAGCCCGCTAGCGAGATGCTGCATCGCCTGACTGGGCGTCCACCATTATTGATAGATTTTGGGAGTCTGCCTTCCAACTGGGCCTGTGTTGCCCTTGGAGACTTGATTGCACTGCAAAAAGGAAAGAAGCCAGCCAGCCTCAATGTTGAGAAGATAGGCCTTCCATATTTGGACATTGCAGCATTAGAGCGAGGGGAATTGCGTCAATTCACAGAAGATTCTAAGTGTCCGCGTGCAACTACAGGTGACCTCATCATCGTCTGCGATGGGTCACGCAGTGGCTTAGTTCTGGATGGCATAGACGGAGTGCTCGGCTCCACAGTATCAAAGGTAGGACACTCCGGGTTTGATCGAAACTATCTGAAGTATTTCCTGCGATCACTTTATGACGATCTTAATGGTGCCAAGAAAGGGGCGGCGATCCCCCACCTAAATATCCCGCGTTTGCTCGCCATCCCAGCTCAGATTCCCCCACTTCCCGAGCAAAAACGCATCGTGGCGAAGGTGGATGAGTTGATGGCATTGTGTGACCGGCTGGAGGCGCAGCAGCAGGAACGCGACACCCGCCACGCCGCGCTCGCCCGCGCCTCCCTCGCCCGCTTCGCCGAAGCCCCCGCCCCGACCAACCTCGACTTCCTGTTCCATCCGTCCTACACCATCACCCCCGCCGACCTGCGCAAATCCATTCTCACCCTCGCGGTACAAGGCAAGCTCGTTCCGCAAGACCCGAATGATGAGCCAGCGGACGAATTGATTACTCGCATCGCAGAATATCGGCGCGCAAAGAAAGCTAAGGTGTATGAGCCTGTCGCAATGGAAGAAGCGCCCTACGAGGTTCCATTCTCATGGTCTTGGGTTCGACTAGGAAATATCTCCCTCACTAGTGATTCCGGGTGGAGCCCACAATGTCTTCCAGAAGCCCGTTCTGGAAAGGATTGGGGGGTTTTAAAAGTTAGTGCCGTATCATGGGGTGTCTTCAAGCCTGAGGAAAATAAAGCACTTCCACCGGGAATGACCGCGCGTCCAGATTGCGAAGTGAAGGCCGGAGACTTCCTGCTCTCGCGGGCTAACACCGAAGAACTTGTTGCGCGCAGTGTAGTCGTCGATCAACCGCCGCCAGGGCTGATGATGAGCGACAAGATAGTCAGATTCACGTTTCCGGATGAAATTGAGAAGGCCTTTATCAACCTGGCTAATTCGTCTGAGCCTGCTCGTGACTACTACGCTCACAATGCATCAGGCACCAGTAGTTCAATGAAGAACATAGGGCGAGAAGTCATGTGCAATTTGCCAATACCTCTTCCACCTCTCGCCGAACAACGCCGCATCGTCGCCAAGGTGGATCAACTCATGGCCCTGGTGGATCAACTGGAAACCCAGCTCGCCACCTCCCACGCCACAGCCGAAAAACTCATGGAAGCCGTTGTCGCCGAGCTGACTGTGCAGGAAGCGAGGTAAAGGCATGATCGGCCCCGGTGAACTATTGGCTGGATGGAATTTGATTGAGAAGCTCGGGAAACTTTGGGATCGGATGCGCGGCAGGAAAAGCGTACCGGCTGAAACCATCGTTACGCGGTTTATCCGCTTGTTCGAGAGCCACGGCGTACACCGTAACCAGATACCACGTTTTATAGGGCACGGCCTTACGTTGAAGGATGTGCAGGATGATGCCTCTTTGCTTGCGAAGCTCGATGAACCATTACTTGAGGCTGCATGCGAAATGTTTGCCGTGCGCCGTGAATGGCTGGATGGTGCGGAGTTGCAAGTGCATCCCTGTCACGATTTCTATAAATATCCAGAAAAGTTCGGCGCTTTCTTAATAAAGCTGATGAATGAAAATTTCGATGCTCATATTCAGGGGGTGCTGATCGCGCCCGAAGAGCTTGGCGAAGCCGATGCGCTATTGATCTTGCAGGAGTCAATAGGGTTTGTCGGTGATAAGCCGATTTACCGTTACCATCTCTGCCACAACTGGCTGTTCACTTACTGGAAGGCTCGTGCGTATTTGACTGCCTGTGTCGCGATTGCCTGGAAGGGAAAGGCTCACATTCATGGGGTACGACTACCCAAAAAGGAAATCGAAAAGCTGGCTGAAGGAATGACATTGTTGGGTTGGAAGGGCGAGGGTATCTGGGAATTTGGAAGTGTGACTTGGCACCCGGAAGATATGGCATTAGAGCCGGGCGCCTTCCTGAAAGATGTTGATCCAGAGATCGATAACTTTGGCATCAAATCTGCTTTGAATCTGTGGCTTGATCTGGAGGAGCAGGGATTGATGGATACGGGTATGGGCACAGATTTCAGTGTGAAAGCCAGGCAGTTGTTCCAAAGGGAATTGGAGAAGTATTAGTCGCAGTCATTTGCAGCATTTCGCGTACGAGTAATACAGGAGAAGCCATGCCTATCCAACACGCCATCTGGAAAGTCGGAGACACCCCGCAACCCTTATCCGCAGGCCAGCTCGCCAGCGAGCAGAAGCTGGAAGAGATGATCGTGCGCGACCCGCGCATTCTTTCCGGCGAGTGGATGCTGATCGGGCGGCAGGAGATCACCAGCTACGGCGGGCGCATCGACCTGCTGGCGATTGCGCCTGACGGTTCGCTGGTGCTGATCGAGCTCAAGCGCGACCGCACGCCGCGCGAGATCATCGCGCAGGCATTGGACTATGCCTCGTGGGTGGAGCAACTAACTTCGGAAAAGATCGCGCAGATTTACCAGCGCTTCTCCAGCGGCGGCAAACTGGATGAGGCGTTCCGGCAGCATTTCGGCACGGCGCTCGATGAAGATGCGCTCAACCAGTCGCACCAGATCATCATCGTCGCGGCAGAACTGGATGCGGCCACCGAGCGCATCATCGGCTACCTGAACGCGCGCGACATCGCGATCAATGCGGTGTTCTTCCAGGTGTTTCAGCACGGCGACGAGCAACTGTTGAGCCGCGCATGGTTGATCGACCCCGGCGAGACGCAGGCCAACGTGGCGATGACAACGAAAGGCAAAGGCGAGAAAGAGCCGTGGAACGGGGAGTATTACGTTTCGTTCGGCGACATGAACTCGCGGAGCTGGGAAGATGCGCGCCAGTATGGCTTCATCAGCGCAGGCGGCGGGAGCTGGTACAGCCAGACCCTGAAGATGCTGTCGCCCGGCGACCGGGTGTGGGTGAAAATCCCCGGCGTCGGCTATGTCGGCGTGGGCCGCGTGACCGAAGCGGTGCGCCCCGGCAAGGAATTTACCGTGCAGACGCCGGATGGCGAAAAACCGGTGCTGGACGTGCTCAAGTTTGGTGAGCGCTACAAAAAGAATGCCGATGATCCCGAAAAGGCGGAATACTTCGTGCGGGTGGACTGGATTGAAACGGTGCCTGATGCAAAAGCCATCAACGAGGTGGGTTTGTTCGGCAACCAGAACACCGTCTGCCAGCCATCGACACCGAAGTGGCGGCATACCGTGGAACGGCTCAAGACGTATTTCAGGAAGTGGGATGTGGTGGCAGCATGAGTTACCCGATCATTCAACTTCCCGACGATGCGCCTACCCAACTTGAACAATTGGGTACCAAAACCAAGTTCTGGTTTCGCGATCAGAATGGACAAAGTATGCTGTTCAAGGAGGGTAGGCCGGGCACAGGCGAAAATTGGGCGGAGAAGGTCTGTTGTGAAATTTGCGGGCTCATTGATATGCCCCATGCAGACTACGACCTTGCGATCTGGAAGGAGAGCAAAGGTGTAGTGACCCCGAGTTTTGTTCCGGTAGGTGCACGCTTGGTGTTTGGGAATGAGCTGCTTGCCAAAATCTTCAACGACTATGAAGAAGGTAAACGTTATCGAGTACGCCAACACACGGTGCGTACAGTGATGGCGGTTGCGTCGTTTAAAGACGTCGGTCTTCCTTTGGGGTGGAGCGCACCTGCTGAAATCAAGGATGCTGCCGATCTTTTTGCGGGTTATCTTATGCTTGATGCACTGGTCAGCAATCAGGATCGTCATCATGAGAACTGGGGGCTTGTTTTTGTGCCTGACAAGGGTGTTTTCTTTGCGCCCACATTCGACCATGCCTCTAGCCTGGGGCGGAACGAGACCGACACAGTCCGTACCGAGATGCTGGCTACCCGTGACAGGGGGCGCAGCGTGGAAGCCTACGTCGAGCGCGCCATATCGGCATTGTATGCAACACCACCCGGCCCCAAGCCATTGGGCACCTTGGAAGCATTTGCGGAAGCAGCTAAAATTCGTCCCGACGCAGCCGCTTACTGGATGGGCAGGCTGGCCAATATCAATCTTGAGGAATTCAGGGGTATATTGGAGGAAGTTCCCGATACGGATATTTCAGCACCTGCGCGTGATTTTGCGTGTAGGATGCTGGAGATCAACAGGCAAAGAATTCTGAAACATTCGGGTGGTTAATATGGGAGTGTGGTTGCAATGAAAGCGTTGTTTGTCGCATGGCAGGATATGAAAAGCCGTAGCTGGGCACCGGTGGGGCGGCTTACGCATGAAGACGGCGTTTATCGCTTTGTTTACACGCGCGGTGCTGAGGCTATGCCGGATTTCAGGCCGTTTGGAGTTATGCAGGATTTGCATTCGGCATACAAGTCGGAGAAATTATTTCCCCTCTTCGCAAATCGGATTCTGGCGAAGAATCGTCCCGAATACAGCGACTACCTGAAATGGCTGGGATTGAACGAGGCTCGGTATGACGAGTTGGAAGAACTCGCGAGAACTGGCGGTTTGCGCGCGACCGATTCTCTTGAACTTTTTCCCTGCCCAGAACCGACCGCGGGTAAAAACTATGAGGTTTATTTTTTCTGCCGGGGGCTGCGTCACCTGCATGCGGAAAATCAGGAACGCGCCCAGCAGTTGAAACCGGGTGAGCGTTTGTATCTCATGCAGGATTTACAGAATCCCCATGACCCCATGGCGTTGCTGATGCGCACTGTAGAGCCAATCACGCTTGTCGGTTATGCGCCCCGCTACTATTCGGCGGAGTTTACGCAACTGATTAAATCCACAGCCCCTGACCAGGTAAAGGTCACAGTAGAACAGGTTAACCTCGATGCACCCGTCCAATATCGGGTGCTTTGCAAGCTGACCAGCCCGTGGCCCGCAAATTTTTCCCCATGCACTACGCAAGATTTCGAAGCTCTTGCTTGAAGTTCGGTATTTCAGTAAGCAGACGTACACTTCTAACTGAATCATATCTATCGGGAATGACCGCTTAGGCACCGATAACCGGGCGGTCACCGAAAGCTAATGGGGGACAGCGCATTTGACCCCTTTTCGCTATACGCTATAATCTCTCGTCCTATTTACAATCAATTGATCAGGGTAATAACTTGGCATCGAATAAAGCATACGCCCACTTCACACTCAGTGGTTATCATTTCAATCCTGATGACATTACGCGTCTGCTTGGCATCGAACCTACCTCAGTTGATGCATCCGGCGCGCGCAGTGCCCTCGATAAACCCGTGATCAGTTCATGGGAGTTATCAACGGAAACGATGACGGACAATATTGACGTTTATAAAATGGCGGAGATCATCATAAAAAAAATAGAACCGGCCAAGGAAAAAATCCTGCAAGTAATTAAAAGCCACAACTTGTCGCCCAGAATCGGCGTAGTACTGGTTTTATCTATTGATAAAAATGAATCGGTGCCCGATGTCGGATTCGGTGCCAGAACGATTCGTTTTCTCGCCGATATTGGCGCTTTTATTAATGTGGATTACCAGCTTTCTGAGCGTATCTAAGCTTTAAATAGCACTTTATATTAGGTAATTAGGGCGTTTCGTAACCAGAGTATCCTAGGAGATACTTATGGTTACTGGGGTTCATACAGTTTTTAGTTGTGCGACCAACTTTTTGAATGGTCGCAAGTGCATTTTTTGCGGTTCTTTTAAGACGACAAAGACTGCTCGAAGCTACGTGAAATGC
>Ga0209342_10000327_pt1 | contig 53485 bp, 51 predicted proteins | sample RifCSP16_2_FD_184023 | JGI IMG/M metagenome (GOLD analysis project Ga0209342, IMG submission 184023) | Soil microbial communities from Rifle, Colorado - Rifle CSP2_sed 16_2 (SPAdes) (version 2) | ecosystem: Environmental > Terrestrial > Deep subsurface > Rock core/Sediment | place: Rifle... | reverse complement strand
AGCCACGGGAGGACCGAACTCATTTCGAAGCGCGAGCTCCCGCTCACCGTCCTTCCAACCAACGTTTGGGTCCACAGCCTTTTCGGCGACCTCACCGACAAACAGAAGGAGGCGCTCCTCAAGGCCCACCGCGCCGGCTACTACAACTCGCCGCGCAAGGTCGGCACTGAGGACGTCGCCCGAATGTCTGGCGTCTCCCGCTCCACCTTCGAGGAACACCTGCGCAAGGGCGAGAACCGCGTCATGGACGCCCTCGTGCCCTACCTCCAGCTCTATGCCCGGGGGACGAAAGAGCCTGCCAACCTCCCCCTCAAAAGCACGCCCCGCGCGGCGGCCGAAGCCGCCGAAACGGGCTGACGCCGGCCTTCACCGCAAGCCCGGCTGGACGCTGAATCCGCCCGCCCCCAAGTCCGCCACGTGGTCGCCCGGCATGTGCTTCGTGCCGCGCATCTTCACGACCTCGAGGTACTTGCGCCGGACCGTGCCCTCCTTGGGGTAGGTAAGGAGCACGATCGAGTCGACCATGTAGCCGTCCGTCCCCCACCTGTGCTCGTGGGGGTCCGTCTCCGAGGTCATGATGAGGACCGTGTTGAGGCCTTTCATGTGCGCCGTGAGGTCGTGGAGGAGCTCGCGGTACTGCCGCTCGCTCTCGACGGCCGTGTGGACCGCCGTGATCGGGTCGATGACAATCCGCGACGGCGAGATGCGCTCGACCTCGCGCTCGATGTGCTCGATGCCCTCGCGCGCGCCTTTCCGCAGCGCCACGCCGATGTCCGAGAACACGACCTTGCCTTGGTCGATGAGCGACTGGTCAAAGAACGAGAATCCCTTGAGGAACTGCTGGACGACCCACCCGGGCTCCGAGATCCCCGTGAAGTACACGCAGGTCTCGCCCTTCTTCGCCCCGTGGAAGAGCGTCTGGACCGCAAGAGTCGTCTTGCCGGTCCCCGGCGCCCCAGCGACAAGGACCGACGAGGGTACGACCCACCCGCCGCCCGTCATCTCGTCGAGGCCCGGGATCCCCGTCTCCAGCCTTCCTTCGATTGCAAGACCCCCGCCTGGATTCGCAGCGCCGCCTTAAGCACCGCGGCAACCCCGCGCGAGATTAAAACCTTCGCGGGGGCCGCCGTCCGTCTGGCCCCATGCGGTTCTCACGTTTTGCGCCGGCCGCATAAGGCTATAAGAAGGCCCCCGCGATCGAACGGGCATGGCAGAAGACGGCGTCGGCCTCGGCGTGATCCTCGCCGTCGCGTTCCTGCCTCCCCTTTTTTACCTCATCCGAATCCGCAACGCTGAGCGCTTCAGCCGAAACCCCATGCCCGTGATGCTCTTCGTGTTCGCCTGGGGCGCCATCGTCGCGATCATCTTGGCGTTCATCCTCGAGGACGCGCTCCACCTGCCGCTCGACACCTTCCGCCCCTCGCGGGTCCCTTCGCAACTCTGGATGGCCGTGATCCTCGCCCCCCTTGTCGAAGAGCCCGTGAAGGTCGCCGGCCTCTTCCTCCTGCGCAAGAAGCGCCTCGCCGAGGAGGAGGACGGGCTCGTGTACGGGGCCGCGGCGGGGCTCGGGTTCGCCGCGACCGAGAACCTCGCCTACGAGCTTGCCGCCCTTGCAGCCTACGGGACGACCGGGTGGCTCGTCACGTCGGTCCTTCGCACCCTCACGAGCACGCTGCTCCACGCGTCTTCCTCGGCCATGGCAGGGTGGGGAGTTGCCAAGGCGCGCAGGAACAACGAGGGGGTCAGCGCGTTCCTGCGCCTCCTCCTCATCGCGATGCTGATGCACGGCCTCTTCAACTTCTTCGCGTCCATGACGCTCCTTGCGACCGAGGACTACTCGGCGGCGCTCCTTTCTCTCCTCCTCGTGTTCATCTTCGCGAGCTTCGTCTACCGGTTCACGCGCGCGAAGATCCGCGAGCTCGACCGGCAGTCCGCGCACCCGCGGGTCGGGTGAGGGGGTCCACACGTGGCGGGGCTTGTCGTTGCGGCCCTTGGCGGCAACGCGATTCAGCGCGCCGACGAGAGAGGTACGGCGCCGGAGCAGCGGCGCAACCTGCGCAAGGCGGCCCGCGTCCTTGCCGACCTCGTGGACGCGGGCAACCGGCTCGTCCTCACCCACGGGAACGGCCCGCAGGTCGGCACGCTCCTCATCCAGGCCGAACGCGCGGCCGACGAGGTCGCGCCGGCTCCCGTCGATGTGCTCGTCGCCGAGACCCAAGGGTGGATGGGCTACCTCATCGCCGAGGCCCTCGACCGCGAACTCGAGGCCCGCGGGCGCGAGGAGCGGTGCGCGGTCGTCCTCATGCGCGTCCTTGTCGACGCCCGCGACCCCGCGTTCAAGAACCCTTCAAAGCCCGTCGGGCCCCACTTCGACCCTTCCACCGGCGAGACGGTCGGACGCGAGCGCGGTTGGGTGATGAAGCGCGTGGCCGTCGCCTCGGGGAAACCCACGGTGCGCCGCGTCGTGGCCTCGCCGCGGCCCCTCAAGCTCGTCGACCTCGAGGCCGTCCGAGCGCTCCTGAAGCGGGGGCTCATCCCCATCACGGTCGGGGGCGGCGGGATCCCCGTGGTGCTCAAGGACCGCGCGCTCACGGGCGTCGAGGGCGTCATCGACAAGGACCTCGCCTCGGGCCTGCTTGCCGCCGAGCTCAAGGCCGACCGGTTCCTCGTGCTCACGGACGTCGAGAAGGTCGCGTCGCACTTCGGCAAGTCCGACCAGGCCGACATCGACCGGATGACGGCCACGGAGGCCCGCCAGTGGATCGCCGAGCGCGAGTTCCCGCCGGGGTCCATGAAGACGAAGGTCGAGGGCGCGATCCTTTACATCGAGCGCGGGGGGAAGGAAGCGGTCATCTGCCACCTCGAGTCGATGGCCCGCGCGCTCGCGGGGAAAACGGGGACGCGGATCGTCCCGGACAGGCGGTAGCCTCGCGCGCTGGCAAAGCCCGGGGCTTTCAGTGTTGCCTCGTCTTTGCAAGCAGCCGCAGGATCTCCACATAGAGCCAGATCAGCGTGACCATGAGCCCGAAGGCCGCGTACCACTCCATGTATTTCGGCGCGCCCTGCGCCGCGCCCTGCTCGATGAAGTCGAAGTCGATCACGAGGTTTAGCGCGGCGATCCCGATGACGAAGAGCGAGAATGCGACCCCGAAGGGCCCGCTGTCCCAGATGAGGGGTACGCGGACGCCGAAGAGCGACATCACGACACCGAACATGTAGAACACCATGATCCCGCCCGTCGCCGCCGCGATTCCGAGCTTCAGGTTTTGGGACGGGTTGATGAGTCCGGTCGCGTAGACGATCAGCATGACCGCAAGGACGCTGAAGGTGAGCACGATCGCCTCGAACACGATGCCTGGGTAGATTACCTCGAAGATGACCGAAAGAACACCGAGAAACAGCCCCTCGAAGAGCGCGTACAACGGCGCCGTCACGGGGGACCAGGACTTCTTGACGATCGTGACGATTGCGACGACAAGCCCGCCGATCATCCCGACAAGCATGAGGGGCATCACATACTGCGAGCCGCCGTAGGAGAGTTGGATCCACGAGTAGATCGCCGTAATCGCCACGCAGAGGGTGAGCACGCCGGCCTTTTTGGCCGTGCCCTCGAGCGTCATCGTGGCGGCGCCGACTTCACGCGCGTAGAGTCCTTGAAACGTCCTGACGTTGAGGGCCGGGTTTGCGCTTGGCATGGGAGTTCCCTTGAGGGCGAGCCCTCGATCGCCCCATCAGGCTCTTGGAGAAAAAGCAAACGGTCGGGGGAAGCCCCCGGGCTTAGTCCCCTGGACAACCTTGATTTGTGCTCCCCACCCTGCCTGGCGCTTGGGGCCTCGGTCTGTTCTCGAAGCTCGCTTCGTCCGTCACGCTCCCCGACGTCACCAAGCTCTTCGAGGCCCCCCCGCCGGGAACCATCGACTTCGGCCTCGGTGAGCCCGACTTCCAGCCCTCGAAGCAGGCGGCCGCGGCGCTCGAAGAGGCCGTCGAGGGGGGGAAGAACAAGTACGTCTCCACGCTCGGGCTCGGGGCGCTGCGCTCTGCGCTAGCCAAGCGGCTCCAGAAGTTCGACCCCTCGGTGGCGGCCGAGCACGTCCTGATCACGGCAAGCGGCACCCACGCGCTTGCCCTTGCCGCCCAGGCGCTCTACTGCGAGGGCGACGAGGTGCTCGTCCCCGACCCCGGGTTCTTCTACTACCGCCCGCACGCGCGGATGATGGGTGCGAAGGACGTGGGCTACGCGCTGCGCGCCGAGGAGGGCTTTGCCCCCGACGTCGACGAGATCGCGGGCAAGATCACCGGGCGGACGAAGGCCATCGTCGTGAACTCGCCCTCGAACCCCACGGGCGCGGCCTTCGACGGACCCACGGTGCGCGCGATCGCGGACCTCGCAAACGACAAGGGGCTCACGGTGATCTCGGACGAGGTCTACTCCGACCTCGTCTTCGACGGGGCCTTCACGTCCTTCCTCGGCCGCGCGGACAAGCTCGTCTACGCGAACTCCTTCTCGAAAATCCACGCGCTCACGGGCTGGCGCATCGGCTACGCCGTAGCCAAGCCCCCCTACTTCAGCGAGCTTGCCAAGATGTTCTTCTACCATATGGCTTGCGTCGCCGAGCCCATCCAGTACGGTGCGCTGGGCGCGCTGTCGACCCCCGAAGCCGAGCTATCGAGGCGCCGCGATGTGTTCCGCAAGCGCAGGGACGCGGTCGTCCGGGCGCTTGCGGAGGTGCCGACCCTGAGGACCGTGAAGCCCCGCGGCGCGTTCTACGCGTTTCCGGCCTTCAAGACGAAGAAGCCCCTGACCTCCGCGGAATACTCCGCCGAGCTCCTCAAGGGCGGCGTGAAGGTCACCGCCGGCTCGCAGTTTGGCCCCGCCGGCGAGGGGCACATCCGCCTCTCCTTTGCGCTCGACCCTCCGCGGATCAAGGAGGGCGTCGAGCGGATCGCGCGCGTGGCCGAGCGCTTGGGTTAGGGAGAGGGCGCCCGTGCGGATCATCGAGGCATGCGTGCGCTACCCGCCCGCCAAGGGCGGCGCCGAAACCCACGTCCACGCGCTTGCGACACGGCTGAAGGCCCGCGGACATGACGTGACCGTTTACACTTCCAACCTCAACACGGAGTTCCCCATGGCCAAGCTCGACCTGCCCTACGACCAGGTCGACGGCGTCCCGGTCCGGCGGTTTTCCGCCCGCTCGCTTCCCGGCGGCGCGCACTGGGTCTACATGCCCTCGATGAAGGCGATGTACAAGGACCGCGCGGACATCATCCACGCGCACTCCTACGGCTACCACCAGACGCACATCGCGGCCAAGGCGGCGGCCAAGCTAGGCGTCCCTTTCGTTTACACCCCGCACTACCACCCGCCCTACTCGACGACCGGCGGCGCGGCGCGCAAGGGGCTACGCGCGTTCTACGACAGGGCGCTCGGGGGGAAGCCCTTCAAGGCGGCCTCGCTCGTGATTGCCGTCTCCAGCCCGGAGCTCGAGTGGATGCGCCCCCTCATCCCTCCCTCGACCCGCACGGTCGTCATCCCGAACGGGATCGAGCTCAAGCGCTTCGAGGGCGGCGGGGACGGGCGCGGGTTCCGGGAGAAGCACCAGCTCTACGGGCCAGTCCTGCTTTACACAGGGCGCCTTGCCGTCAACAAGCGCCTCGACTCCGTCATCAAACTCATGCCAGACCTCCTGAAAGAATTCCCGGACCTCACGTTTGTCGCCGTCGGCGAAGACCACGGAATGGGCAAGGAGTGGCAGGAGCTCTCCGCCCGGCTCGGCGTCGAAAAGCACGTCAGGTTCCTCGGCCACGTGAGCGCCTCCGACCTTGTCGAGGCCTACCGCGCGTGCGACGCCTACGTCCTTCCCTCGGACTACGAGGCCTTCGGCATCGTCCTGCTCGAAGCCATGGCCTGCGGCAAGCCGTGCGTGGCCACCAGGGTCGGCGGCGTCTCGGACATCGTCGCCGACCGCAAGACGGGGCTCCTCGTTCCCTACGGAGACTCCGGCGCCCTGCGGTCGGCGATCCTGTCGGTCCTTGGCGACAGCTCGCTGCGGCGCGAGCTTGGCGCCGCGGCCCGCGCGTCCGTCGGGGAGCGCTTCGACTGGGATTCGGTGGTCAGCCGGACGGAGGCCGAGTACCGGGCGCTCCTTGAGGGCGGGGCTCCCGCGTGATAGCCGCCCCCAAACCGTTTTGAAGTCGCGACGCTCGATCCCCCGCCACGGACGACTTCGACGAACCCCGGGAAGAGGTGAAGCGGACCGGCCGCGCGCACGCCTATGCGTGGGTCACCGTGCTCGCCGCGGCCCTCGCCCTCTACCTCGTGGTCGCCGTCGCCGGTCCCCGCGCCCCCTCGGTGACCCCGTTTTTGGCGGCCGCTGGCGGAGCCGCCGGGGCCGCGGCCGCGGGCATCGCCGTGCAACTTGCCGAGCGGAAGAAGAAGCTCAAATTGCCCGTGAAGCTCGCTTGCATCGCCCTCGTGGCCGCCCTCCTCCTTTTCGCATCCGGCGGGGTAAGGTACACGTACGGCTCCGTCGGCGACCTCGCGGTAACGCTCGAATTTACGCCACCATCGATCGCTTCGGGCGCGCCCGTCGCGGTCTCGGGGAACCTCACCCTCTTCAACGTGGGCACGACCGTCGTCCGGGTGAACCCCCACTTCGAGGTGCGCCTCACGAACCCCACGGGCGGCGCCGTCCTGCGGTTTTCCCAGGGCTGCGTCGGCCGCGTGGCGCCGCAGGTCGAGGCCGACCTCATCGAGCTGCCTCCCGACGGCTATCTCCGGTCGGCATTCTCGCTTGCGGTTGTGTGGTCGGCGGGCGACGGCCCGATCGCACCGTGCGGAGCGGCGCTGCTTGAATCCACGGGCGACTACCAGCTCTTCGGGGTCGTTTCCTCGGGCCCTTTCAACGCCCCCGGCCTCGTGCCCGTCTGGGCCGGAGAGTTAACGAGCGAAGGCAAGACGCTCCAGGTGCGTTGAGGGGCGGGCCCCAAGGCGCGCGGCACCTTCTTCTTGCGAGCCGCGCTTCCACTCCACCGATGAGCGAGATCATCGAGTGCGTCCCCAATGTGAGTGAAGGGCGGCGCAAAGACGTCCTCGACGCCCTCAGGTCGACCGTCGCCGAGGTGCCGGGCGTGACACTCCTCGACCTCGACCCCGACCCCTCCCACAACCGAGCCGTCTTCACCTTCGTGGGCCGCGGCGCCGCCGTCTCGGAGGCCGCATTTCGCCTCGCGCGCCGGGCAGCCGAGCTTATCGACCTCAACCACCACAAGGGCGAGCACCCGCGGATGGGTGCCACGGACGTGATCCCCTTCGTGCCGGTCGAGGGGGCGACCATGGCAGACTGCGTAGCGCTTGCCAGGCGCCTTGGCGAGCGCATCGGGCGGGAGCTTTCGATCCCTGTCTTCCTTTACGGCGAGGCCGCGAGCCGCCCCGACCGGCGGAACTTGCCCGACGTGCGGAAGGGCGAATTCGAAGGCCTTCGCGGCGCAATCGGCAAGGACCCCGCAAAGGACCCGGACTTCGGGCCTCGGGCCATCCACCCGACCGCGGGCGCCGTCGCCGTGGGCGCCCGCCCCTTCCTCATCGCCTACAACGTGAACCTCAAGTCGCGCGACGTCGGGCTCGCCAAGGCGATCGCATCGAAGGTCCGCGAGAAGGACGGCGGCCTCCCTTCCGTCCGCGCCCTCGGCTTCGAGCTTGCAGACCGCGGGCTCGTACAGGTCTCCATGAACCTCGTCGACTTCACGAAGACCCCTCCGGCCGCGGCCTTCGCCGCCGTTGCCCGCGAAGCGGCCTCGCGCGGCGCCGAGGTGCACGGCAGCGAGGTCGTGGGGCTCGTCCCGCTCGCCGCGCTTCCCCCGAACGCCCTCCGCGCGCTGAGGCTCGAGGGGTTCTCCGCCGAGCAGATCCTCGAGGTCAAGGTTTTCGGTACCAGCGATGCGGGCTTAAACGCGCGAGTCGCTGCGGTCATGGGTGCGACGGCGGGCGAGGGCGGCAAGAGCCTCGAGCCCTTCCTCGACGCGCTCGCCTCGGGTGAGCCCACCCCCGGCGGAGGGGCTGCGGCGGCCGCGATGGGCGCCCTCGGCGCCTCGCTTGCCCTCATGTGCTGCCGTCTGCCCGTCGACAAGCCCGAGTTCCAGGGGCGCCGCGCCATGTTCGAGGAAATCGCGCGCGTCGCCGACCGGCTCCAGCGGCGCTTCACCGAAGCCGTCGACGAGGACGTCCAAGCGTACAACGCCGTCGTGGCGGCCTTGAAGCTGCCGAGGGCCACGCCCGAGGAGAAAGCCGCGCGCTCGGCGGCCCTCCAGAAGGCGTTCAAGTGGGCCACGAACGTGCCGCTCCAGGTCGCGGAGATGGCCGCCGACACCCTCGACCTGCTCGAGCCCCTCTCGCGCAACGGGCTGCCGGGCGCCATCTCGGACGTCGGGGTCGGCGCCAAAGCCGCCCGCGCCGCCTTCGACGGCGCCTCCTACAACGTGCTCATCAACCTCGGGTCGATCAAAGACCCCGCCTTCGCGTCACAGGCCAGGGCGCGCCTCGAGGCCGCCCGCGCGCGTGCCGAAAAACTCTCGGCCGCCATCGACGACAAGGTGCGCCAGGCGCTCGCCTGACCGCGCCCCCCTCTCATTCCCACCGGAAGAGGTACACCGCGAGGAAGAACCCGGCCGTGCCCCAGACCAAGACGCCGAGCACGGGCCACACGATCTCGACAAGGCCCGCGCCGTTGAGGCCCACATCGCGCAGCGCCTCCGTAAGGTAGCGAAGCGGCAGCGCCCCCGCGATCGGCTGCATGAAAGCCGGCATGAGCGCAACAGGCAGGAACACGTCGCCGAGGAACATCATGGGCATCGTGACGACGTTGGCCATTGACTCGGCCGACTCGATCGTCTTGGCGTACGAGGAGACGGCGAACCCGAAAGTCGTGAACGAGAGCGACCCGAGGATGATGAGCCCGACCAGGATGATCGGGTTGCCCTGGAGCGAGACCCCGAAGCCGACGACCCCGACCAAGAGGATCAAGAGCACCCCGAGGAACGTGATGACCATCCGCGTCGTGATGAGCGCCGCCAGGATCGCGCTCTTCGACACGGGCGTGACCTTGAGCCGGCGAAGGATGCCCTTCTGGCGCATCGTCGTCATCACGCCGGCAATCGCGAACACGCCGTTGAACATCAGCGTCATCCCGATGATGCCGGGCACGAGGTAGTCGATGTAGCGCCCCTTCGTCACCTGGACCTCGTGGGGGTTCGGGACGAGCACAGGGTTCGTCTGCACGAGCGCATTGTTGACCCCCGAGAGGATCTGGACCACGACCGTGAGGGCGACGCGACCGTTGCCCGTCGTGTCCGCGGCAAAGTAGACGTCGAGGACAGCCGGGGGGGTTCCGTTCGAACCGTTCGGCGACTGGGAACTCGCGACCCGCGCCGTGTAGTCCGCGGGGATCACTAGGTAGACGTTGATGTCGCCGTTTGTGAGGGCGGCCGCTGCACTCTCGTTCGCCGCAAATTGCTCGACCCGGACATTCGGCGCGCCGTCGATGAGCTGCGTGAGGTTCGCCGATGCCTCGCCGGAGTCCGCGTTAACGACCCCGACCTTCAGGTCAATGACCTGGGCGTTTCCGAAGACGAGCCCGAGGAGGACCATGAAGAAGATCGGGAAGAAGAAAGTCCAAAAGACCGCTTCGCGGTTGCGCAGGAACGCCCTGAAGTCGGCCCTTGCAAAGGCCGTCGCGTTCCGCAGCCACCGGTTCTTCATTCGCGCAGCCTCCTTCCCGTGAGGCTCACGAATACGTCCTCGAGCGAGGCGCTGCGCAGGCGCAGGCCTTCCACCTTGAACCCGTCTTTCGTGGACTTCTCGATGAGCGCGTGCATCGTGGCCCCGGGGTCCGTCGTGAACACGGAGACCGTGCCGTCGGCAACCTGCACTTTGGTCGCGGAGGGCAGCCCCTCAAGGTCCGCGGCCGCCACGGGCTGGGAGGGGCTGAACTCAATCGCCTGGCTCTCGCCAAGCGACCGGATGAGGCCCGCCGGCGTGTCCTTGGCCACGATCTTCCCCTGGTCCATGATCGCCACGATGTCGCAGAGCCTCTCGGCCTCCTCCATGTAGTGGGTCGTGAGCACGACGGTCTTGCCGGCTTTGCGCAGGTTTTCGATGACTTCCCAGAGGTTTCGCCGCGCGGCCGGGTCGAGCCCCGTCGTCGGCTCGTCGAGGAAGATGATCTTGGGGTCGTTCACGAGCGCGAGTCCGATCGCGAGGCGCTGCTGCTGGCCGCCCGAGAGCTTCTCGACAAAGTCGTCCGCCTTCGCCTCGAGCTGGACGTGGCTGATCACCTCGTCGGTCGGCAGGTGCCGGTCGTAGAAGGTGCCGAAGAGGTCGATCGTCTCGCGCACGGTGAGGCGGTCGGGCGTGGCCGTCGCCTGGAGCTGGACGCCGATGATCTGCTTGATCTCCGCCTTCTTCATCGCGCGGTCGAGCCCGAGGATGTGCACCTCGCCCTCATCGGGGTCGCGGATCCCCTCAACGATCTCGAGCGTCGTGGTTTTTCCGGCTCCGTTTGGCCCCAGGATCCCGAAGATTTGCCGCTCTTCGACCTCGAGGGAGAGCCCGTTCACGGCGACGAGTTCGCCGTACCGCTTCACGAGGTTCTTGATTTCGATGGCGGGCACTCGCGGTGACCTCCAAGGCCCCCCGAAAGCGGGGGTCTTTTTGAAGACTTGGTTTGTCGCTGAGACGCCCTTCAAGTCAGGCCAGCCGCTTGTGCATCTCCAGCGCGTCGTCTCCGCTCTCGTAGTACCCGGGGATCCGCCGGAAGAGGAGGTAGCCCTCCTTCTCGTAGAGCAACTTTGCCGCTTGATTGCGCGTGCCCACCGTAAGCACGGCCGCGGTGACTCCCCACTCCCGCATCTTCGACTCGCCGGCCCGCATGAGCAGCCTGCCGACCCCCCGCCGGCGGTAGTCCGGGTGCACGTCGACCGTCACGACGAGCCCGAACCCGCGGTCGCGCGCGACGGTCACGAAGCCAATGATCTTCTCGGCGCCGGCGGGGGCGCCCCGCTCCGCAACCACCTGGGTCGAGACGCGGTCGACGGTCTCGACGAGGAACTTGCCCCTCAGGATGTCCTCCATGAGGCCCCGCGCGTAGCGGTCCTCCGGCGGGAAGCAGAGCGCGTCGATGGCCGTGAGCGCGCCGAGGTCGGCGGCGGTGGCCTCGCGCATCGTCAGGCGTGTTGGGGCTTCCACACGAGGGGCACGGCAAGCCCCCCTAGGTCAATCTTGGCCTTGCGTCCCCGCAGGGCGCCCCGGGGCACCCTACCTTTATAGAGGCGCGCGGCGCGATGCAAGGCCGTGAAGCGGAGGATTCCCGTGGCCCTCGGGCTCCTTGCCCTTGGAGCCATTGCCCTGGGCGGCGGGGCGCTTGGCGCTGCCGACCTCACGGCGGGTATCGAGGGGCCCGCGGCCGCGTGGGACAACACGCCCTTTGACGCGACGTACTGGGTCGCGAATGGAGGCGACGCAGCCGCACCCCCCTTTGAGGGCCAGTTCTTCGTGGACGGGTCGCCGAGCGGCTCGCCCGTAAGCCTTGGCCCCTTGACCGCCGCCGGCAACGGGTCCCAGGCCGCGTCCTTCACCCTCCCCTGCGGCGAACACCTGCTGCGGCTGTTTGCCGATTCGGCGGAGGCGGTCGCGGAGGACGACGAATCGAACAACAATGGCTCGAGGCGTGTCGTCGTCGCGCCCTTCGCGAACTTCTCCTCGTCGTTTTCGGGCTCACCCGGCGAACTTACCCTCTCACTCGACGCGAGCGCCTCGCACGGATGCGCGCCCCTCAACTTCACATGGCAGGTCGGGAGCGACACGCGCTACGAGGCCCTCGTGAGCTACACGCCGTTGGCGGGCAACCTCACGGTCAACCTCACGGTCCGCTCGCAGGCGAACGCCTCGCTCCTTTCAACCGTTTCGCGCGTCATCGTGGTCCCCAACGCCGCTCCCTTCCTCACGCTCCTCGTGCCAGATACCTCGATCCTAACGCTTGTCCCGCTCTCGGCAGCGGTCGAAGCCTCGGACCTCGACGGGGCCGTCGTGTCCTACTTCGTTGACTTCGGAGACGGCAACACGACCGCGTTGTTCCCCGAGGCGAATGGCTACCAGTACTTCTCCAGCGGCAACTTCTCGTTCAGCGTCACCGTGACGGACAACCTGGGGGCCACCAATACCTCGACGGTGGCCCTCCAGGTGTCGAACCGACCCCCGGTCGCCGAATCGGCCTTCGACCTCTGGTACACGGAGCCCGGCAAGACCGTCAAGTTCAACGCGAGCCACTCGACCGACCCCGAGGGGTTTCCCCTCGCGATCCGGTGGGAATTCGGGGATGGCACGAACGGCACCGGCGTGGTCGTGAACCACTCCTACGCGGAGGCGGGGACCTACACGGTGACCTTGACCGTCACGGACGCCGCTGGCGGCTCTAACAGCGCGGAGATCTCCATCCGCGTCGAGCGGCCGGCCTCGGACGGCACGCCCCTCGTCCTTGCGGGGGTCGGAGGCACCGCGGCCGTCCTCATCGTCCTCTACATCTTCATGCGTCGGCGAAAGGCAACCGGGGCAACCGCACCGGGCGAAGGCTCTTCTTCGCCGCCGCCCTCCCCGTAGCCGGGGAGTTTCGCCTCTGGTCAAGGCCCTCGTGAACTGCGGGCGTATCGCCACGCCGCGCGGCAGCCGCCCCCTCGGCGGGCGCGCCATGGGCGCGCTGTACGAGGTCGAGGACGGCGTGATCGTCATCGACGAGGGCGGCGTGATCCTCGCCGTGGGCCCCCGCTCGCGGGTCAAGGTCCCCGAGGGCGCCGACGAACTCGACGCTGGTGGCATGCTGGTCGTCCCCGGGTTCGTGGACCCTCACACCCACGCGGTGTTTGCCGGCGAGCGTTCCTTCGAAGTCGAGCACAAGGTTGCCGGCAAAACCTACCTCGAAATCCAGCAGATGGGGGGCGGGATTCACCATACCGTGGAGGCGACGCGCAAGGCCTCGGCCGACCACCTCGCCGAGACCGGCAAGAAGCGGCTCCACGAGATGCTGCGCCAAGGGACCACGACGGTCGAGGTCAAGTCCGGCTACGGGCTCGACACGGAAAATGAAATCAAGATGCTCCGGGCCATCGAGCGCATCAAGGCCGCCGCGGTGCAGGATGTCGTCCCGACGCTCCTTGCCGCACACGCCGTCCCGCGCGAGCTTGCCAAGGTCCGCGATGTCTACGTCCAGATGGTCCTCGGTGAAATGCTCCCCGAGGTCCTGCGGGAGGGGCTGGCGGCGTTCGTCGACGTGTGGTGCGACGAGGGCGCTTTCACCCCCGAGGAGTGCCGTGCGATCCTGGTCACAGCCCAGCGCGCGGGGCTCGGCCTTCGCCTGCACGCCGACGAGCTCGGGCGCGTGGGCGGGGCGCGGCTTGCCGCGGATGTCCACGCCGCATCGGCGGACCACCTGCTTTGCGCCACACAGCAGGACTTCCGCATCTTGCGCGACGCCGGCGTGGTTCCCGTCCTGGCGCCGGCCGCCCCGCTCGTGCTCCTCAGCCACAACTGGCCCGACGCGCGCGAGCTCATCCGCGAGGGCGTCCCGTTCGCGCTTGCCACCGACTTCAACCCGAACTGCCAACTCTCGTCGATGCAGCGCGTGATGGCGCTCGCTGTTTTTTCGATGCGCGCGCCCCCCAAAGCAGCGCTCACCGCAGCGACGCTCAATGCGGCTTGTTCCCTTGGCAAAGGGCACCTCGTGGGGAGCATCGAAGAAGGAAAGCTCGCGGACCTGGCCATCCTTGACGCCCACACGGTCGACGAGGCGGCCACGGAGCTCTCCCGAAATCGCGTGCATTCGGTGGTGCGAAAGGGCGAGATCTACTACAACCGTTAGGCCCGCCTACCGGGCCACGACCCCCGCAAGCCTCTCCAAGCACACCTTGAGCTTCTCTTCCGGCTGCGTGAGCGCGATCCGGATGAACCCTTTTCCATACTCCCCGAACCCTCGCCCTGGCGTGATAACCACCCCTGCGTCGAGGGCCTTGTCACAGAACGGCCCCTCCTCGCCGCCGACGTCAACCCAGAGGTAGAAGGTCCCCTTCGGCGGCTCCAACTTGAGGCCCAAGTTGCGCAGCCCCGCAACCATGAGATCGCGGCGCTTCGCGTACACGGCGAGGTTCTCCTTGACCTCCTTCGGCGGGGTCGCGCCGCTGTAGCGGCCGAGGCCCTCAGCCATGGCCTCCTGGATCCACATCGGCGTGCCCGAGTCCAGGTTCGACTTCACCTTCTCGAGCCCCGCAATGATGTCCCTGCGGCCAACGGCGAACCCCACGCGGTAGCCCGTCATGTTGAAGACCTTCGACATCGAGTGGAACTCGACTGCATTGCGCGTGTACTGCAGGAGCGAAGGGGAGCGGTAGTCGTCGTAGGTCATCTCGCAGTAGGCGTGGTCCGAGACGACTACGGTCTCCGGGTGCGTGTCGGCAAGCATCCCGCAAGCCTTCCAGAACATTTCGGGGGCGATCGCGCCCGTCGGGTTGTTCGGGTAGCCGAAGAAGAACATCCTGCACCCCTTCACGAGTTCGAGGTTCGGAAGGAAGCCGTTGTCGTGCGTGAGCGCGAGCATCACGTTCTCTGCGTCGTTGAGGAGCGAAGCGGACTGGCGGTAGACCGGGTACCCCGGGTTGGACGCCGCGACCTTCTCGCCCGGGTTTACATACGCCCGCGCCAAGTTCGAGAGGCCCTCCTTCGAGCCAACAGTCACGCAGACTTCCGAGTCGGGGTCGACTTCTACGCCGAAGCGCCCCTTCATCCACCTCGCGACGGCCTCGCGGATCCGCAGCTCGCCGCGCGAGGTGGGGTACCCGTGGCACTTCGGGTCTTCGAGGTGGTTCTTGACCGACTCCACGATGAAGGCCGGCGGCGGCAGGTCGGGGTCGCCGATCCCGAGCGAGATCACGTCGACGCCCGCCTTGCGCTTCGCGGCGATCTTGCGCTCGAGCTCGGCGAACAGGTACAGCGGGAGGCGGTCGATGCGCTTCGCGTACGGGGTCGTCGGGGGGTTGGCCATGATCGTCCCTCACCTGAACGAGGCCGGGTCTAGCTGCCCGGCGTACACAAAGGTCGCCGGCCCGCGCATCCACACGCGCGAGAGATCCTTCGGCACCGTGATATGGAGCGAGCCGCCGGGCAGGTTCACCTTGACCTCGCGGTCGAACTCCACGTACGAGCCAAGCGCCGCGGCCACGACCGTCGCGCAGGCGCCTGTGCCGCAGGCAAGCGTGAGCCCCGCGCCCCTCTCCCAAACCACGAGGTTGATCTCGCGGCCCGAGACCGGCTCGGCAAACTCCACGTTCGTGCGCCGCGGGAACCACTCGTGGCGTTCGAGCCTCGGCCCAATCGCCTTGGCTCTTTCCACCGAGGCCTCGGTGAAGAGGATGAAGTGCGGATTGCCCATCGACACGGCGGAGGCCGGCACGGTCTTGCCCGGCTCAATCTCGAACATCTGGCCCAAGTAGGTGCCCGCACCCGTCATCGGCAAGTTCGACCGCGCGAGCTTCGGCGCGCCCATGTCCACCGTCACGTCGGCAACCGAGCCGTCCTTGTTGAGGTTCAGCCGGCAGATCCGCATGCCGCCAAGCGTCTCGACCTTCATTTCAGTCGTCTTGGCCCGGCCCGACTCGAAGGCCCACCTTGCCATGCATCGGATCCCATTGCCGCACATCTCGGCCTCCGAGCCGTCGCTGTTGAGGATCCGCATGTAGAAGTCGCCCTTTGTCGACGGCTTGTAGTAGAGCACGCCGTCTGCGCCCACGCCGAAGTTTCGGTCGCAGACCTTCTTGGCAAACTCCGGCGTCTCCGGCACATCGAACTTCGTGGCGTCGACGATCAGGAAGTCGTTGCCAAGGCCGTGGACCTTGAGGAACGGGACGCCGGCAAGTTTCGGCGCCGCCTTCCGAGGGGGCGCACGCTTCGGGGCCTTTTTCCCCTTGCGCTTGCCCGCCACGCCCTCACCTCACCATCTTGATGTTCGCCCCTTCGCCGCTCAGGTCCTTGAACTGGCCCGCCTCGCGGAGGTGGTCCGGAACCGTCTGGGGGCGCGCAATGTCCTCGAGCGTCTCGCGCTTGCGGATGAGCCGCATCTGGCCGTTCCAGGCCAGCACCTCGGGGGCTCGGCCCCTCGAGTTGTAGTTCGAGGCCATCGTCATCCCGTAGGCACCCGCGTTGAGGATCGCGAGGACATCCCCCTCGGCGAGTTTCGGCAGCTGCCGGTCGCGCGCAAACACGTCGCCGCTTTCGCAGATCGGGCCCGCGATGTTGTAGGTCCGGTCGAACGGCTGGTCCATCTTGTGCACGGGAAGGATGTGGTGGTAGGCGTCGTACATCGCCGGGCGGATGAGGTCGTTCATCCCAGCATCGACCCCGAGGTAGACGCCGCCCGGCGTCTCCTTGAGCGCCGTGACCCTAGTGATCAGGTAGCCCGCGTCGGCCACGAGGTAGCGGCCAGGCTCGATGGCGAGCGCGGTCTCGGTCCCGCCGAAACTCTCGTTGAACACCTTCCCCACGCCCTCGGCGACCGCCTCCACGTCGAGCTCCTTCTCCTCCGGCCGGTAGGGGACGCCGAAACCGCCTCCGAGGTCAACGAACTCGAATTTCACGCGCGCTTCCTTCTCCACTTTCTTGGCAAGCGCGCAGACGACCTTCGCGGCCTCGAAAAAGGGGTCCGGCTCCAGCCACCCCGAACCGATGTGCCCGTGGATGCCCACGACGTTGAACCCGAGTTGCTTCGCCCTCAGGAACGCCGGCACGATGTCGCCTGCCGGCACTCCGAACTTCGAGCCCTTGTGCCCCGTCGTCGTCTTCGCGTGGAGGCCCGCGCCGACCTCCGGGTTCACACGGATTGCGATGTCGAGCGTCCGGCGGATCTTGGCCATCCGATCCATCTGCGAGACCGAGTCAAACGTCATGATCGGCTCGATCTTCGCCGCAGCCTCGAGCGATTCATTGTCAACGTTGACTCCGGTGAACAGGATCCGCCGCGCCGGGAACCCCGCGAGCATCGCGAGCTGCGCCTCGTTCCAGCTCACCGCGTCGATGCGCGCGCCGCGCATCTCGAGGATCCGAAGGACCGCCAGAGCACTGTTCGCCTTCATCGCGTAGTGGATCCGGACGTCCTTGAAGTGCTTCGAGAAGGCCGCCTTGAGGCGGTCGAAGTTCGCCTCGATGCGCCTCTGCTCGTAGACGAAGACGGGCGTGCCCGTCTGCTTCATGAGCTCGTGGACGTCGATGCCGTCGATGTCGAGGACGCCCTTCTTCTCTGGGTATTCGCGCACGGCCGCTCCCCCCTCTCTCAGGCGCCGCCGAAGAACTCCTTGTGTAAGACCCTTACGGCCCTCCCAAGCGCCTGGCCCGGCACCGCGAAGTTCACGGCCACCGGCGAGGAGCCCTCCGAGATCATCTCGATGTTGATCCCTTCCCGCCCGATCGCGCCAAAGACGCGGGCAGCGATGCCCGGCGTCGTCGACATCCGCTCGCCCACGCAGCAGATGAGCGCGAGGTCGCCCCGCCTGAACACGTTCTCGGCCACGCCGCCCTTCAAGCCCTCAAGCGCCCTCTCGACGCGCTCGGCCTCCGCCTCGTCGACGAGGATCGCGAAGTTCGACGCGGACGTCGAGACCGCGTAGAGGTTCACGTCGAGCGCCGCTACCGCCTCGAGGATGCGCGCGGCGACCTCGGGCGCAAACGAGAGGCCCGGGCCGTAGAGCCGCACGGACGCGAGCTTGTCCTTGTAGGCGATCGCCGTGAACACCTTCCCCGTCTCCCGCGCCTCCTCGAGGATCCAGGTGCCCTCGGCCGCCGGGTTGAACGTGTTCTTGATGTGGATCGGGATGCCGACCTCCTCGACGGGCTCCACCGTGCGCGCGTGCAGGACCTTCGCGCCGAAGTAGGCGAGCTCGGCGGCTGCCTCGTACGAAGTCTGGTGGATGAGCTGGGCCTCGGGGATGAGCCTCGGGTCGCAAGACATGAACCCGTCGACGTCCGTCCAGATCTCGCAGACGTCGGCATCGACGGCGAATGCGACGATCGCGGCGGCGAAGTCCGACCCGCCCCGGCCGAAGGTCGTGGTCCGAAGCTGCACGTCGGAGCCGAAGTACCCCGTGATCAGCGGGACCCGGCCCTCCTTGAGGTGCGGCACCACGGAGGTCTGGAAGTTCTCCGCAATCTTGGCAAGCAGCGGCGAGGCCTGCCCGAACCGGCCGTCGGTCACCATCCCGATCGTGTCGGACTCGAGGAGGACCGCAGGCGTCCCGCGTTCGAGGAACGCGTGGGCAAGCAGCGTGCACGAGAGCCGCTCGCCAAAGGAGAGCACGAGGTCGCGCGTCCGCGGCGTGAGCTCTTCGGTGTAGGCGACGCCTTGGAGGATGCGGCGCAGCCTCGCGAGCTGCCGGTCGAGGTCTTCGAGCGCCGCCTTGCGCCGCGGGGCGTCGCTGAGGAGTTCGCCGGCGATCTTGTGGTGCAGCGCCTCAAGCGTGTCCACGTGGCCGTCCACGTCTTTCTCCTTGGGGGGCGGGCTCACCATCTTCACGAGCGCGTTTGTAACGCCCGTGACGGCGCTTGCCACGCACACGACCTCGTGGCCGTCCGCGCGCTCCTTCGACACGAGCTCGACGACGCGCCGTATCATGGCCGCGTCCTTCACGGAGGTGCCGCCGAACTTCATGACCTTGCGCATGGGGGGAGGGCCTCCGGGAGTTTGCGGTCAGTCGCGGCCGATTCCAAGGACATCGCCCATCGTGAAAAGGCCGCCTTGCTTCGCCGAGGCGACCCACCGGGCGGCCTCAAGCGCGCCCGCGGCAAAGGCCATCCTCGAGTGCGCGCGGTGCGTGATTTCGATGCGCTCGGCGTTCCCGGAGAAGTACGCCGTGTGCTCGCCGACGACATCGCCCATCCGCACGGCGTGCACGCCGATCTCCCGGCCCCTCGGGCCCGTGATCCCGACGCGCCCGTGGACGAGCTTCGCGGGGCCCGAGGCCTTCTGGATGAGCTCCGCCGCCCGCCTGGCCGTGCCCGAGGGCGCGTCCTTCTTCTGGTTGTGGTGCGCCTCGACGATCTCCACGTCATAGTCGGGCAACGCGCGCGCGAGCCGCGACAGCGCCGCCCACCACACGTTCACGCCGACCGAGAAGTTCGGCGTCCACACGCCCGCCACGCCTGCACGCTTGGCTGCACCGGCGACAGCCTTGAGGTCCTTCTCGGGAACGCCCGTCGACCCCGACACGAAGGGCGTGCGCGACGCCACGGCCTCCCGCATGTAGGGCGCCGCCGAATCGGCCCCCGTCACATCCACGAGGACATCGAAGTCGCCCTTCTTCAACGACGCCTTGAACGCGCGCTCTGGCAGCACCTCGCCCGCCGACTCGAGGTGGAGGAGCGCTCCGAGCCGCTTCCCCGCGTCCTTGCTCCCCTGCGGCACGCCGGCGGCGACCACGTCGAACGCGTCGGGGGAGGCGATCGCGAAAAGGACGATCTCGCGGCCCATCCGCCCGAGGCCGCCGGCCACCCCGAGGCGCACGATCACGCGCGGGCCCCCTGGACCACGCCGGTCTGGCGCAGGACCGCCTGGAGCTTCTCGCGGTTGGCCGGAGCCATCGGCGTCATCGGCAGGCGCACCGGCCCCACGCGCATCCCTGCGAGGTTCATCGCTTCCTTTACGGGAATCGGATTCGACTCGAGGAACATCGCGTCGTGGACCGGGAGGAGCCGCTCGTGGATCGCGCGCGCGGGCCCCCATCGCCCTTGGAGGCACAGGTGGACCATGTCGGCGATTTCCTCCGGGATCAGGTTCGCCGTCACGGAGATCACGCCCTTTGCGCCCATCGCCATCATCGGGAAGGTGACCGCGTCGTCGCCCGACAGCACGCTGAAACCCCGCGGCGCGCCCGCAAGGACTTTCATGATCTGCGGGAGGTTCCCGCTCGCCTCCTTCACGGCGGCGATGTTCGGCACCTTGGCGAGCCGCAGTTGCGTCGCGGCCTCGATGTTGCCCCCCGTGCGCCCCGGGACGTTGTACACAATGATGGGCTTCTCCGACGCGCGCGCGATCTCCTGGAAGTGGAGGAAGTACCCCTCCTGCGTGGGCTTGTTGTAGTAGGGCGCGAGGCTGAGGACCGCGTCGACGCCAAGGTCGCAGACCTCCTTCACCTGGCGAACGGCCTTGCGCGTGTCGTTGTTCCCTGAACCCCCGATGACCCTCGCCTTGCGCACCGCGCCGACCACCGTCGCCGTGACCTTCGCGTGCTCCTCGGGCGTGAGCGTCGCGGCCTCGCCGGTTGTCCCGCACGCGACGATCCAGTCCGTGCCCGCCTCCTCGTGCCACCGCACGAGCTCCTTGAGCCGCTTCCAATTGACCGCCCCGTCGCGCTCGAAAGGTGTCACGAGCGCGACCATCGCGCCCTCCAGCCGCTGTGCCGCCACCCGTGTTCCCCCTAATGCTCGTTCAGGATCGTCATGGATTTCGTCTCGACAACAGGCCCCATCCTCCGGATCTGGTCGATCGCCCGGTTGAGCCCGCGGGTGTCCTCGGCGTCGACGAAGGCAAAGAGGTCGACCTCGCCGGTCACCTCGAGCACCGACCCCACGCCCCCGACTTTCCGGATCGCCTCCGCAGCGCGGTCGCTTGAGGCGCCGGGCCTCACCCGCACCCCGACGATCGCCCGGATCCCCCCGGTGCGCGACACGACGGTGAAGCGCTCGATCGTCCCCTCGGCGACGAGGCGCTTCACGCGCGCGCGGATCGCCCCCTCCGTCATCCCGACGCGCTTTGCGACCGCGACAAAGGGGGTCCGCGCGTCGCGCCTCAAGATCTGGAGGATCTTGAGGTCGGTCTTGTCCATCCTCCCAACCCCCTTTTGTTCGCAATTCGTAAGCGGGTTGCGGAAAGCGAAACGCGGGGATAAGGCTTGCGCAGGCGGCGGCCCCGGGCCGGTTCGGGACCGGCCGGTGCCTTCCTCTTTCCCGCCGGGGATCGCGTCAAATAGGGCCGCGGCCATGGCCGCCGGGGGCCCTGCTTGAAGGTCTTCATCCAGGGTTCCACGGGCGTCCTCGGGCGCCGCCTCGTGCGGGATTTCACCGCGCTTGGACACGCGGTCGTCGGGCTCACGCGAAGCGATGCGGGCGACGCGACGGTGAGGGGCGCCGGTGGCACTCCCGTGCGCGGCGACCCTTTCGACTCGGCCGCCATGTCGAAAGCCGCCGAGGGCTGCGAGGTCGTCATCCGGGCGGCCACGGCAATCCCCCGCTCCGCGCGCATCCGCCCCGCGGACTTCGAGGAGACGAACGCGCTTCGCACGGAGGGGACGAAGGCTCTGCTTGCCGCCGCCTCCCGCGTCGGCGCGAAGGTGTTCCTGCAGGAGAGCATCGTGTGGGCCTCGCGGCCGGCGGACGGCTCGCCCTACGACGAATCCGCGCCGGTCGCCGACGACCCGATCAACGCCGCCGTCGCGGAGGCCGAGCACCTCGCGAAGGCCATGGCCGCCGACGGCAGCCTCGTCACAACGACGCTCCGCTTCGGCAACTTCTATTCGCCCGACGCCTGGCACACCCGCTACATGGGTGAGCGCCTCGCCGAGCGCAAGATGCCCGTGATCGGCACGGGGGCAAGCACGCTTGCGATCATCCACTCGGACGACGCCGCGAGCGCCGTGGTCTCGGCCGCACTGCGCCCGCGCTCGGGAATCTTCCACGTGGTCGACAACGAGCCCGCGCCTGTGCGCGACTTCCTATCCACCTTTGCCGCCAAGATCGGCGCTAGGCCCCCCGGGCACATGTCCGCGGCCCTCGCCCGCCTCGGGGCCGGCCGCTTCACGGCCGAGTTCTTCACGATCCCCATGCGCACGACGAGCGCGCCCTTCCGCGAGGCGTTCGGGTGGGCCCCCAAGTACCCCACGTACCGCGAGGGCCTCGACCAGGTCGCCTCCGAATGGCGCAAGGAAGGCTTCCTTGTCGGCCAGGCCGACTGAGTGGCCCGCAGTGCGGTTTCAGTACCCGGCCTCCAGGTCAACCTTGTACTTCACCGACTCGCCCCGCGCGACCCGGTGGATGTTCTCCACGACATCGTCCCACTGCTCCTTGTGCATCCGTTCCGTGTAGGACGCCCGGTGCGGCGAGAGCACGATGTTGTCAAGCTCCTCGAAGGCGAAGTGGCCGGGCCTCGTGGACTTCTGGGCCGCCTCATCCTTCGGGTACACGTACCACACGTCGATCCCCGCCGCGCCGATCCGCCGCGACTTCAGCGCGTCGAAGAGCGCCCCCTCGTCCACCACGGGCCCCCGCGAGACGTTTACAAGCACGGCCGTCCGCTTCATCGCGCCCACCTGCTTGGGGCCAAGGAGCCCCTTGGTCTTCGGGGTAAGCGGGGCGAAGACGAACACGAAGTCGGCCTGCGAAAGCGTCACGTCGAGGTCCCCCGGGCCAACCACCTGCACGCCGAACTCGTCCTGCCCCGCTTCGTCCCGGCTCGCTCGCACGCCGATCACATTCATCCTGAAGCCCTTGAGCAGGCTGGCAAGCGCCCGGCCGATCGCGCCGTATCCCAGGATGACCGCTGTCTTGTGGCTCATGAGGACGCCGGGCACGTCGTCGTAGCGCAGCGTCCAGTCGCCCTGGCGGAGCTCCCGGTCGCCCCGCGAGACGAGTTTGGCCGCGTCGAGCGCAAGAGCGAGCGCGTGCTCGGCGACATCGAGCGCGTTTGCGTGCGAGTTGCCGACGGCCACGCCCCCGCGCCCTTTGAGGTTCTCGGCCACCGTCCGGTCCACTCCCGCCGCCCCCGTTAGAAACGCCTTCAGGCCCGGCGCGGCGTCGAGGACCCCCTTCGGCAGCCGGTACCCCACGAGGATGTCTGCGCCCTCCGCAGCCTTCGCGAGCTTCTCAACGTCCTCGGTCTGCGGGAACACGAGGTCCTGGCCGAGGCACCTCTCCTTGAAGTAGCGTACCGTGGCCTCGTTCAGGTTTTGGAGGAAGACGACCTTCATTGCGCCCCGGAGGGCGCGGAGCGAGGGCGGCCAATAAGGGTTTGCCGGAGGTGCGGCGGGGCCCCCCGGCGCCGGTTCAAAATAGGAGCCCTCCCATCGTGGCCGCATGCTCGTGTGTTTTACTTTCGAAGCGAAGCCCGGGAAGGAAGCCGAGTTCGAACGCCTCCTCAACAACGCCGAGGGCGGGCGCAAAGTCGCGCGGGCAATGGGCGCCAAGCGCAACTCCCTCTTCCTCAAAGGCGGCCGCATGGTGCGCGTTTTCGAGTTTCCCGAGGGGCAAAAGCCCGTCTCGCTCGGCGAGCTCGCCAAGGCCGACAAGGACATCGAGGCCTTCCTGCGCGCCCTCGGGCCCCTCATCAAGGACGGGTTCGACTTCCAGGCGCCCGGGAGCCTTGAGGCGTTCAACCAACGAGCCCTCGTGCCCCTCGCCTACGACGTCCGGCCGTGAAGGAACGCCCGCACCCGCGCACCTTATGTGGATTCGCGATGTTTTCCCCCTCCAAGGAGTTGCCGCCGTGGAATTCCACTTCGCGCTCAAGGGAAACGCCGAGGAAAAACTCGCGCAGGCCAAGGCGGCCGCCGCCTCCCGCGGCGTGACCATGATCGGCGACGCCAAGCAGGGCGAGTTCGGCGGGCTCATCACGGGGTCCTACGAGGTGGCCGGCGAGGACATCACGGTCTTCGTCACGCGGAAACCCATGATCGCAAGCTGGCCGATGATCGAGAAGCAGCTCCGGATCTTCCTTGAGGGGTGACCACCGCCCGCTCCTACGTCTTGATGTAGTGCGGGGCCGCTTTGCGCGCCGTGGCTGACCCCGAGCGCGCGTGGGTCATCCTGCCCTTCCGCGGGACGCTCCTCGAAACGCGGATCGCGAACGCGCTCCAGGAGGCCCTCTTCCAGGGCCGCGTGGAGGCCCTTGCCTCGCTGCTTGTCGATTTCCCTTTCGGCTCCGAAGAGCTCCAGAAGGACGCGGAGGTGCGCGCCAAGAGGCTCGTCGACCTCATCATGAGCGGCTCGATCGACTACATCGGCGAAGGCCCCTACCCGGCCCATTGGCGGATGGACGCCGCCCGCGGCGTGTTCCACTACGCCGGCGCGTCCCCCTGGTGCTTCGAGGCCTACCGCCTGCTCCTCGACCTCACGCTCGTCGACCCGCCGCCTGCCCTCTGGCCGGCGAGTTTCCCCGAGCCTGACAAGGGCGCCCTCGACGCGGGGGGGAATCTGTGGGACTTCTTCGGCGACCTCTCGAACGAGAGCATCGAGATCGATGCGTTCATGGGCAAACTCTTCGACAGTTTGCCGGTTTGGCTCTCGCCCGCCGAGTCCACCTTCACGGGGTTCCTCAACGAGAAGGACGTCGTGAAGCTCCGCGGTCTTCTCGATGCCCTCGGCGAGGGCCGGCGCGAGCGCTCGTCGTACCTCCGCGAGTTCTACGCCTACCTAAAGCGCGCGGAGGCCAGCAACCTGGGGCTCACCGCCGCGGCCGTGCCCGTGGGCACGCGCTGGCAGGACGAGGCCCCGCGGCGGATTGCCGAGCACTGGTGAGGGCCTGGGCTCACGCCAGCCGCACGGCCGCGTAGGCCACGACCTCGGCCATGGCCTTGATGTACTCGGCGTCCGCCGAATTCGCGTACTTGAGTAGCTGCGTCCGCTCGGGCTTGAAGGCCTCGAGCACGGCCATCGTCGGGCCCGGCCCGCACATCGAGATGTCGCGGCCACGCACCTGCCGGTCAAGCTCCTCGGCCGAACCCCTTTCGATCGCTTCGAGCGCATGCCGGTCCTGCGCGGCCGCTCGCGCCGCGCTCTCGTAATGCGTGAAGTCTGTCGAGGCAAGGACGCCGAGCGACCTGCCCCTGTTCTTGTCAATCACCTGGGCCAGCCTTTCCCCCACGGCCTTGGCCGAGGCGTAGCTCTGGTCGAGCATGATGATGGGGACGATCTTCACCGCGGGCGCGAGGTGTTGCATGAACGGCACCTCGACTTCGAGCGAATGCTCCTCGGCGAAGTCCTCGTCAGAGTGCGCGACCGCGCCTCCCACAAACTGCTTGGCGAGGTCCACATCGACCTTGGCCACCCCCAGGGGCGTCCTCCAGTCTTCGGTGCCCACGGACACCGGGTGTGCGATCATGTGGTGCGACGGGCCAACGATCATGACAGTCTCGGGGACGCCGCGCTTGGCGATGTCGAGGAACGCGTGTGCGGCCACCGGGCCCGAGAACACGTAGCCGGCGTGCGGCACCACGTAGGCCCAAGGCTTTCCAGGGGGCCAGGCCTTGGGGGCCGGCGGCACCTCCCCCGGCCCCACATTGTGCCTGTACGACGCCTCGATCTGGCGCACGAGGCCTCTCTCGGTCGCGTCGTAGAACTGCCCCGCCACCGCCGGACGGCGCACCACGTCGCTTCGAATCGTGGCCGGCCTATGTAGGCTTGCCGCAAAGGGGCCCGCGACGCCCCTATAGGGTCGCCTCGAACTCGTCCACCGTCGCGGTGAACTCGCTGTCTTCCTTGACCGTACCCCGCGCCTTCAGGACCTCACGCGCGAGGAGCCAGTACACGACCGCGAGCGCCCGGCGCCCCTTGTTGTTGCAGGGGATCACATAGTCGACGTACTTGTGCTCGTTGTTCGCGTCGCACAGGCCGACGACCGGGATGCCAATGTTCACCGCTTCCCGGAGCGCCTGCAAGTCCGCCGTCGGGTCCGTCACGACGAGCACATCGGGCTCCGTGAAGTGGTTGAGCTGCGGGTTCGTGAGCATCCCCGGCACAAAGCGGCCCGAGATCGACCGCGTGCCCGTGTGCTTCGCGAAGAGCCTCGTCGGCTTCTGCCCGTACTGCCTCGCGCTCGTCACCAGCACCTGCGGCGGGTCGAAGCGCGCGAGGAACTTCGCCGCGCCCCGGATCCGCTCGTCCGTCTTCTTCACGTCAAGGATGTAGAGCCCGTCGGAGCGGACCTTGAAAATGAACGGGAGCATGTCCTTCGACTTCTGCTGCGTGCCGATCTGCACGCCCGCCGTGAGGTAGGTGTCTTCGGCGATGAGCAGCCCCTCGGAGTTCAGGGTCTGGAGCTCGGTCTCCGCCATCGGCCTTCCTCCCCCACCTTCCGCGCCCTTGGGCCCTTGCCGGCTAGTCCCACTTGAAGTCGATCTCTTGCGCGCGCTTCACCGTGATCGGGATCGCGTCGGCTGCGTACTCCATCTCGGAGATCCGGATCGGGTCGTAGAGGTCCGCCGGCGTTTCGACCATAATCGGGGCCCCCATCGAAATCTGGAGTGCGCGGGCTCCAATGATCCTGGCCTTCTCGAAACGCGAGAGTTTCATAGGCATGCGGAAGTCCCTTTCCCGGGGGCGCGGGAGGCGGCGATCATGGCACCCCCATTTAAGCCTTATCAACCCCGAAATGTTGTCTGGCCCCGCGCCAGGACCTCTGCCCGTCCGCGAACTAGCACGACCCCCAAACTGGGCGCGGGGAGCCCGCCGTCAATTTTTATCTTCCAAGTTGAATAATTCTTGGGCCCTCTCCGGCCCTCTTGCTGTTGCCAGAGAAGTGTCCGCCGCCGGATACGTATAAATAAGGAACCTTTCATTTTGACTAAAGTCCCCCTCAATCCGGAGGACATCCAGTTACCTTGCATCTGCTAGGGTGGTTTGCTTTGCGGTCCCTCAATAGCGCGTTCGTGGTCGGCCTCCTCCTCTCTTCGTCGCTTGCCGCCCTACTCGTGGCCCCCGCTGCCGCCGCGCCCCAGCCGCTCTCGGCGCCGGAGCCGACGAGCGCGCCTGTCGCCACCGCCTACGCCGACCGCCCCGTCGTCCTGCGCCTCAACTCGGGCTCCCTCCTGCCCACCCCCCAGGTCCGCGACCCCTACTTCCTCGACTTCGACCAGATCACCCAGCAAATCCCCGCAGGCTGGGCGGGCATCCAGGCCGGCGGCCCCGACTTCGCCGCGATTTTCCACTACCCGGGCGTCGGGCTCTCCTGGAAAATCCTCAACTCGACCTACAACCCCGCGCTCCCCAACTCCCTGAACCTCACGATCAACTCGGGCAACGAGTCGGGCAAGATCTTCAACTTCGAGGTCGACATCGACCTTGACCACGACGGCTTCAATGACACGATCATCACGTACCCCTCCTTTACGACCACGAAAACCCTCGAGCCCGAATTCGTGAACCTCGACGGCTCCGTGCCTACAGTCCCAATCAGCGGCGACTACAACATGACCGACGCCCGCGTGTACCTGCGCGTTTGGCGCGAGGACTCGGTCCCCGAGAACAACCGCGTCATCGCCCGCGCCTACACGGGCTACATCTACCAGTCGAAGATCACGCTGCCCTGGATCAACCCCTCGCCCACGGCCGACCTCACAAAGCCCGACAACAGCGAGACCTACTGGACGGGCATCCCCGTGCTCTTCTCCGCCCAGGGCTCAACGGACCCCGTGTCGACGCTGCCCTCGCTCTTCTGCAAGTGGTCCTTTGGCGACAACTCGACCCCGCGGTACGGGGGGTGCGACGAAGTCATCACGCACCCCTACCGCGACGAGGGGTACTACACCGTCACCCTCAACGTGACGAACCCGCTCGGCTTCACCGACGAGAAGACAATAACGATCTTCGTCGCCTACAAGAACATCCCGCCGAGCGTTTCGGCCACCGCGATTCTCGACGGCAGCCCCTACGTGGGCTCCTTCCAGGGCTTCGCGGGCGTCCCCTACAACTTCTCAGCAATCTACGACGACCTCGACAACGGCCGCGCGAACGTCTCGCTCATCTGGGATTGGGGCGACGGCTCTCCGATCAGCACGAGCGAGAACGCGACCCACACGTTCACGTTCAACGGCACCTACAACGTGAACCTCACGGGGTTCGACGGGACGGACCCGGTGACATCGACGCTCGTGGCGCAGATCGACAACAACCGCCCGCCCGCGATCCTGCTCAACATGCCTGACCGCGTGAACAAGGGCTCCGTCGTGCCCTTCTCGGCGGTCGGGACCGTTGACCCGGACGGCTTCCCCATCAAGAGCTGGCACTGGGACTTTGGCGACCCCTTCTGCACGGACGCGAACCCCTGCCAGTCGAATTCGCCGGTCGCCACGCACCGCTACGACGTCCGGGGGGTTTACCCCGTCAAGTTCACCGCGAGCGACGGCATCTCCCAGTCGACGACGACCCGCTACCTCGTGGTGAACGAGAAGCCCCTCGCCGTCTGCCCGCCCGCGATCCCCACAGAGACCTCGCGCACGGTGACCTTCGACGGCTCGCTCTCGAAGGACCCCGACAACGACACGCTGCTCTTCCGCTGGAAATTCGGCGACGGCGCCGACACGGGCTACACGGTCTCGGGCATTACGACCCATGTCTACAACGTCCCGAAGCCCGACGGGTACCCGGCCCAGCTCATCGTGAGCGACGGCCTTGCGACGGACGCGTGCACCGTAACCGTGCGTGTCGAACTCATCAACGAGCCCCCAATTGCGCGCATCTGGTACTCGGCCGACACGGTCTGGCTTGGGGACGTCGTGCGCTTTTCCGCGAACCAGTCCGCCGACGAGTTCGAGCTGCGCTACGGCTGGGACTTTGACGCGACCGACGGGGTCTCGTGCGCGGACGACTTCCGCCGCGACGTCTCCTACCTCTACCAGAGCCCCGGGCAGTACACCGTCACACTTTGCGTCACGGACAACAAAGGGAAGGCCGACGAGACCAGCGTGAACATCCAGGTCAAGGACAACGAGGGGTACTGCAACCAGATCTTCGACACCTCGCCGTTCCTTCGCCAGACGACTTCCTCGCCCACCGACAAGGAGGCCGGCGAATTCGACACGAACCGGGACGTCGGGGCCGCCAACATCACGGCCGTAAAGAAGGGGTGCTGGGTCGCCTACTCGATCGAGGTGAAGGCGAACGAGAAGTTCTTCGTCGACGTGCAGGTCGAGTCGACGCTGGAGGGCAAGCGTGTCGACCTCCTCATGTTCGATGTGCCCAACTTCCTCACCTACAAGGACAAGGACACCTCGACCCTGCCGCAGAACTCGCTCGACACGCGCTGCTCGGCGATCAACCTAAGCACCTCGATCCACTGCGAGGTGACGGCCCTCAAGTCCGGAACGCTCTACATTGTCGTCGACAACAAGGACCGGCCGGTGCTCACGGCCTCCGAGGGGCCCGTAAAGTACCATTTCTATGCCAAGATGCCCTGGCCGAAGCCGGGCGTCGACCCCAAGCTCGTGCCGTTCCTCGTGGGCGGGGCGGGTGCCGCGATCGTGCTTGTGGCCGCGATCTGGTACCTCGGCCGCCGTGCCGAAAAGACGTTCTGAGGGGGCGCCCCCCTCAGGGTTCTTCGACGAACTCCACGAGCACGCCATGGCATGAGGCCGGGTGCAGGAAACCCACGAGGCAGCCGCGCGCCCCGGGGCGCGGCGAAGCGTCCACAAGCCTCACGCCCTGCGCCTTGGCCCCCTCGAGTGCGGCCCCCGCGTCCTCGACCTCGAAAGCGATGTGGTGGAGCCCCTCGCCGCGCTTCTCGAGGAACCTCGCGATCGGGGACTCGGGAGCCGTCGGCTCCAGGAGTTCGAGGCGCGTCGCCCCAAGCGGAAGGAACGCCGCGCGCACCTTCTGGCTCGAGACCTCCTCGACATGCTCACAGGAAAGGCCGAGGACGCCTTCGAAGAAGCCGAGCGTCGACTCGATCGACTTGACCGCGATGCCCAGGTGGGAGAGCGCGCGGACCCCCTGGAACGCCCCGGCCTTCGGTTGAGCCATGGAGGCTCGATGGGCCCCCTGCGCGCATTAAACGTTCGGTGGCCACCCGCGGGCGGCCGCGCGCGATAGGGGTAAATACGGCGGGCGGGCCTCGGCGGAAGACGTGCGGGATCGCCTGGGGTCGCGCCCTCTCAAAGCCGCCTGGATTGCGGCCCTTTTGGCCCTGCCGCTGTCGCTTCCGCTCGCCCTGCCCCCGGGCGCGGCGGCCGCCACGGAGTGGCGCGTTGTCTCGCCCTACCTCCTCCTTGACGAGACTTACGTGGCCGAAGGCCCCATCACGGTGGCGCAGGGCGGCGTCCTTACTGTCCGCAACTCGACGATCCTCTTCAACCTCGCCGGCGAAGGGTCGATCACGCTCACAGTGCACGCGGGGGGGTCGCTCATCCTGGAGGACGCCGTCCTGCGCTCGAATGTCCCCGGGCTCCACTACAACTTCCTCGTGAGCGGCCACCTGGAAGCCCGCCGCGCGGACATCTCGGGGCTCCGCGGCGACGCCGGCCTCGGCGGCCTTGAAATCGATGGGAGCGAGGCCCTCATCGAGGACTCGCAGATCCACGACAACAAGTACTACGGCCTCTTCCTGCGCTCCGGCGCGCCCGTCGTCCGGCGCACGGCCTTCGACGCGAATGTCGTCGCCGTTTCCGTGCTGCCCGGCGCCTCGCCCGTCCTCGAGGACCTCGTGATCCGCAATTCGACGGGCTTCGGCCTCAAGGTGGCCGACGCCTCGCCGGTCGTGCGCAACCTCACGGTCCTTGGTAGCTCGAACTTCGCGGTGGGCGCCGTCGGCTCCGTGCTCGACATCGTGGGGTGCCGTATCGCTGGCGGGCTCATCGGGCTCGACGCCGCGCAGGGCACGACCGGCAGCGTGGAGGGCTGCGAGTTCCTCTCGCTCGGCACCGGCGTGCGAGCCCAGGATTCGCCAGTCCAAGTCGCCAATTCGACGTTCTTCGGGTCCTCCGCCGGCGTGAACGCCACACGGTCGGCCGTCGAGCTTACGGGGAACCAGTTTACGGACAATAGCGTCGGCATCCGCGTGCAGGACGCGGGCCCAGGCGTCCTCGGTGGGGAGGCAGTCGGAAACGCGTTTGTCGGGACCGGCCTTGCCATCGAGCTCCACGTCTCGAACTTCTTCCTCGAGAACAACAGCTATGACGCGAGGATGACGGGCACGCGGGTCTTCCACGAGGTGGCCCTGCTCATCGTCGACGAGGGTGGCGCGGCGGTACGGGGCGCGCTCGTGGACATCACGGCGGCCGACGCGGTTGCCGTTTTCCGCGGCCTTACGAACGAGACCGGCGTGGTCGTCGCGACCCTCGAGGAATTCCGCGAGTTTGGCAACGGCACGCGGCAAAACCTCACGCCCCATGGCGTACGGATCGAGAGCCGGGGGATCGTGACCGAGACGGCGCTCAACGCGACCTCCGATAAGGTCGAGAAGATCACGCTGGGCGGCGCGAGGGCCCAGGGGCCCGTCGGCGTAACCCGGGAGGCGCTCCTTCTCATTGGGGCCGCCTTCGCTCTTGCCGCCGCGGCGGGCGCGTTGGGCCTGAGGGCGCGCAAGCGCCGCGCGGAAAGAATCAAGGCGGAGCGCGCAGAGAGCGCGCGCGGGAGCAGGCGCCCGCGCCGCGGGCGCTGACGGGACTTCCCGCCCTTCCGGCGGGTTTGAATACTCCGCGCCAACATCGCGCGCCTGCTTTTCCACGCGGGAAGGGTCGATGGTCTAGCGGTCCATGACGGCGGTCTTACAAGCCGCAAGCCGGAGGTTCGAATCCTCCTCGACCCACCTCCCTCTCCTCGTCCGCTCCCGCAGCCGCAGGCCGCGCGCGCCGCATCCGCGCGCCAGAATCCCTGCGCCGCGCTTCGAATCGCGGCGCCAGATCGCCGCGGGGAATACGTTTAAGAGCCGAGTTCGCCGATGCGGGCGCCCATGGACAACGCCTCGTACGTCGCAAAGGAAATTTTCTTCACGAAGGGAGTCGGGCGGCACGCCGAGAAGCTCACGTCCTTCGAGCTCGGCCTCAGGAGCGCGGGGATCGCCGCGCTCAACATCGTACGCGTCTCCTCGATCTTTCCCCCCTTCTGCAAGGTCATCCCCAAGGAGGAGGGCTCGAAGCAGCTCAAGCCCGGCCAGGTCGCCTTCGTCGTGCTCGCCGAGACCTCGTCGAACGAGCCCCACCGACTCGTCGGCTCCTCGATCGGCTGCGCAATCCCCACGGACCCCTCGCAGTACGGCTACCTCTCCGAGCACCACGCCTACGGGATGACGGAGCAGAAGTGCGGGGACTACGCCGAGGACCTCGCAGCCTTCATGCTCGCCTCGACGCTCGGGCTCGTCGAGGAGAACGCGCCGAAGTGGGATGAGAACAAGAATGAATGGCGCATCTCCGACAAGATCGTCACGACGCGCAACGAGACGGTCGTGGCGGAGGTTGGCGAGGACGGCCGGTGGACGACCGCGATTGCGGCGGCCGTGCTTCTGCTCTGAGCCCGCCGGCCCACCTTGGAGACGGTCTATACCGTTACCCCCAGACCTTTATGCTCGGCCTGGGGCCCTTTCTAGGCTGGCATGAGCGCGCCAACGCAAAGCCGCAAGAGCCGCCAGGCAGGGGCCGGTCCGCTCGGCGCCCTCAAAAGGCGCTTCTCCGCGCCGCCCCGCCGCAGCGAGCCCACGCGCATCGCGGCGGCCTTCGCGCTCGCCACCGTGGCGCTTGCGCTTGTCCCCCTCATCAACGCGTCGCCCCCGCCCCCCGCGCTTGGCGCCGCCCCCGACTTCTCGATCTTCACGACCGCGGGGTCCATCTATTCCCTGTCGTCGGACCTCGGCCGGCAGCCCGTCTTCATCGAGTTCATGCACCCGGACTGCTCGCACTGCCGCGCGATGGGCTCGAGGCTCGAGGCCGCCTACGCGGAATTCGGCACCCGCGTCCGCTTCGTCACCGTGGCCGTCCGCCTTCCCGGGTTTGCTGACCCCACCGTGGCCAGCGTCTCGGCCTTTGCCGGCGAGTTCGGGCACGGCTGGACGTACGGGCTCGACCAGCAGACCAAGGCGCGCGACCTCTACCGCGTCGTGGGCACACCGACCTTTGCGTTCATTTGGGAAAACGGCACGGTCGCGCGGATGTGGCCCGGCGAAATGAGCGCGGGCGAGCTTCAGGGCCATCTTGGCGCCCTCGTCGGGGGGTGAGGCGTACGGCGCGCAAGGCCCCGCTCGGGCCCGAGGAGTACCTGGGCCTTCGCATGGCGATCGCCTCGAGCTTCATCGGGTTCACGGTCGCAGGCGTCCTCGTCCTCAACCACTTCGAGGTGGCCGACGCCGCGTTCTGCTCGGTCGGCGACTGGCTCTCCTGCAACACGGTGAACCGGTCGGACTACAGCGTAATCCTCGGCGTGCCCGTCGCCCTGATCGGGATGCTGGGGTTCCTTGCCGTCACCGCGCTTTCGACCGCGCGGATGGTCGCCCCGCGCCGCGGCCTCGGCCTGCGGGCGCCACCGTTGCTTACGGCCGCCGTCGGTGCCGGCCTTTCCTTCGGCGCCTACCTCTCGCTCGTCGAGGTCTTCGTGCTCCGTGTCGTCTGCCTACTCTGCGTCCTCTCGCTTGTCGCCTTCGCCGCCGCGGGCGTGGCGCTCCGCCGGACGCTCGTGGTTCCTTGGCCGCGCAAGGCGCCGAGGGGCAAAGAGGGCCTGCCTGCCGAGGGCCGGTAGGGCCTGGGGCGGGTAGGGGGCCTGCGCCCCTTATGGCGCCGCCATGAACTCGAGGAACTCCTCGAGCGTTTGCGGCTGGAGCGTGTAGTTCAACCGCTTCTCCTCGCCAAGCGTCCGGGAAGGCACGGGCCCATAGTTGTGCCCCGGCATCACAAGGAGGTCGTCTTGCAGGCCGCGAAGGATCACGAGGAGCGTGTGGTGCATCTGCCTCGGGTTGCTCCCCAAAAGGTCCGTTCGCCCGCACTCCCCGATGAAGAGCGTGTCCCCCGTGAACAGGTGCCCTTCGGCGACCAGGCATATCGAGTCGAACCGGTGCCCGGGCGTGTGGAGCACCTTCACCGCGACCTCGCCCACTGGCACGACTTCCCCGTCTTTGACCGGCCTGTCGTTTTGTCCCGGCGCCGATTCGTGGGCGACGACCTTGGCCCCGCGCCCGCGGAAGTAGGCGTTGCCCGCCGTGTGGTCGGGGTGCGAGTGCGTGTTGAACACATGCTCGATTACAAGGCCGCGCTGCTTGCCTTCCTCTTCGAGCATCGGCCAATCTGCCGTCGGGTCGATGAGCGCGCCCTTTCCGGACTTGGGGTCACCAATGAGGTAGGCGAAGTTTCGGCCCTGGCCCACCTCAAACTGGAGCGAGAGCACGGGGGACCCATTGCCCCGCGTGCCGTTCAAGGTGCCGCCAGGCCCGGGGGCCGGCTTCCCGCGGCTTTCCGCCGTGCAACCATACGTTGATCTACGCCCGCAGGCCTGCCCGGCGCCACATCTTCCAGGAGCGGATTCACTTGGCCAAGATTGACAAGCTTTCGAGCGTCGGGATCTTCGTTAGCAACCACAAGCGCGCGCGAGACTTCTATACCAAGAAGCTCGGGCTCAAGGTCGTCGGCGGGATGGCCGGATGGGGGTACATCGAGCTCGCCGTGCGCAAGGGCGGCAAGGACGCAGTCCTGAACCTCTGGACGCCCAAGGCGTGGGGGTTCTCCGCCAAGGAAGGAAAGAAGAAGGTCGGGGTCACGACCGGTGTGGGCTTCAACACGGACAACTTCGACGCGACGGTCGCCTCGCTGCGCCGGAAGGGCGTGAAAGTCGACACGTGGTCGGAGGCCGAGGGGTACTCGATGGCCACCGTGTACGACCCCGACGGCAACGGCCTCTTCATCACGTCGGACCGCAAGAAGAGCACGAAGCGGGCGGGGCTCACGGGCCTCGGCTTTGTCACGATTTCCTCAAGGAACTCGAAGCGCTCGGGCGCGTTTTTCCAGAAGGCGCTGGGGATGAAGAAGGAGGGCGGAGACGAGTTTGCCGCGTACCGCCTCGGCCCCGGCGGCACGGCGCTGATGCCGTTCACGCCGCGCAGGGCGATGTACAAGCGCGCGTCGGACCTCAAGGCGGACCTGGCGGCCATCGGGGAAGACACGGCCATCATGTTCTCAACGCGGGACGCCCACGGCCTCGAGAAGCAGCTCAAGCGGCGCGGCGTGAAGTTCCAGTCGCCGATGGCCAAGCAGGACTGGGGCGGCATCTCGGCGAACATCTTCGACCCGGACCGGAACCTCTACATGGTCTATGAGTCGCGCTCGCGCTGAGCGCGCCCCCGCCCTTCAGGCGCCGACGAGCCACCGCAGCGTCGTGCTGCTTGCTACGATGTGCAGCGCGCCTGCGAAGATGAACCCCGTGAGCAGGAAGTAGTGGATGCGCTTGAAGCGCGGTTTAAGGCCCGCGTGGCGCTTGAGGCCCTGCGTGGCTGGCAGGCACGCGGCGACGAGAGCGACGGCGCCCGCCCATTGGCCGATGAGGCCCCATAACTCCGCTGGCGTTTTTTCGATCTCCGCAATGACCTGGCCGGCGGCCGCGGCCGTAACGCGGCCGGGGCCACCGATCGGGATTTCAAAGGCCATCTGGTAGACATTGTCGTCGTGGCGCCCGGCCGAGCGGTGCACGTGGTGCGCGTTGCCGTTCACAACGACGCGAACGAGCCCCTCAGTCGCCGGGCCTCCCGCCGCTTGGCCTCGAGGTTCAGGGCCGCCGCCGCAAGCGCCTGCTCGCGCGTCGGCCTTTGCGAAATTCCCCCCGACGGCGCAATCCCCATCCGATGACCGGAGCGCGGCAGGCCCCTGCCATGGGGAAAAGCGTTGCGGCAATTTTTCCACCGGAGGTTTCCAGAAATTCTTTCGGGGTTTGATCCAGGGCGGGCGATCAGAGCCCCAACCAGCTGCGGATCGTCGTGCCCGCGACGAGCACGTGGACCACCATGGCCGCAAACACGGCGAGCATCACGAAAAAGTGGAGCTTGCGCATGGGCTTCCACTTGAGGTCCGTCCACTTGGCCATTACAATCCCCGAGATCCCCAGGGCCCCGATCCCCCCCAGCGCGATCACGCCGCCCACGATCTCGGGAGTCCAAAGCCCCCGGTATTTCGTAGACATGAGGAGGACGCCGTGCACGCAGGCGACCGCCACAACGATAAGCGAGAGCGTGAAGTGCGTCGTCACCCAGGGCCAGGGCGGCCACTTGAGCTTCGGCCTCAGGGCCGCGTGCCGTTTGAGGCCCATCCCGAGGGGGTAGGCCATCACGCCAAGGGCCGCCGCGCCAAGGAGCTGGCCCACGATGAGCCACCCGCTGCCGCGGGGGGTCCCCGCGCCTGAGGGCGAGCCCGCGACCCGCGGGGGGCCTCCGACCTCGACGCCAAACGAGAGCTGGTAGGGGATGTCCGTCGGCTTGCCACCCCCGTTGTGCACGTGGTGGGCGGTTCCATTCACCGTGACCACGAGCGTCACGTTCCCCGTGGGCGCGCCCGGCGAAAGCAGGACGCTTGCCGAGCCGTCGGGCGGCAGGGTCCCGATCGAGGCCTGCGCACTCCCCGTGACCCGCGCGGCGACCACCGCCTCGGCTCCGACGGTCCCCGCGTCAAGCTCATGGAGCCATGGGTCGTCGACCGTGACGTTGACCTCGACTCCCGAAGCAACCCGGGAGGCAAGCGCCGAGGCGTCCATCGCCACGAACCCGTCCGCCGCGTGGCAGCGCTCGCACGTGTCCGCGCTCATGCTCACGGCCACGCCCGTCGTGCGCGCCGTGCCCGACCCCGGCTTGATCGAAACGACGGTGCCCACGAATTGCAGCGTCTTGCCCGCAAGCGGCGGGTTCCCGTCGAAGAAGTACGACGAGCTCGTCGCCCGCGTGACCACATACGTGAGGTTCCCGTTTGCCGACGCCACGAACCGCGTGTAGCTGTACCCCAAGTTCAGGTCGTTTGCAAGGGCGATCGTCGTGTTGTTGAACGCGGTCACCGTCGAGTTCCAGTACTTGTAAAACCTCACGGTCGCGTTCACGACCGGCTCGTAGCGGAGCGTGACGTATTTCGTCCCCACCGAGACGACCGTGGAGTTCCAGACCTTTGTGGGAGCGACCTGGCCCACGACCGGCGTGCCCCATTTGTCGTCGAAGTTGCCCACCTCCATCGTGTACTCCCGCGCGCGCTCGGAAACCGCCTTCACCGTGCTTGTCCGGTTCCGCGACCAGTTCCCGAAGGCGTCCTTCGGCTCGACGGTGAGGTTGAAGGCGGCGCCCTCCCCGAGCCCGATGAGGCCGCGGTCGAGCCCGGGCACGAAGGACCCGTCACCGACGGTTCCAGACCTATCGCCCTCCGGCCAAAACACCGTGCCGTTCTCGTCGTAGCCGACGACCTGGAGGGCCACCTCGTCGCCCGGCCGGACGAGGAGGGGTTCGGGCCCCTGCGGGCCTGCGTAGAAGAGCCCTCCAAGGTCCGCGCCGGCAAGCAGGGCTGCCGGGACGAAGATCGCAAGTACGCTCATCGACCCCACCAGAAGGGCCTTCTGGCGGTTCTCGCGCTTCTTGGCCTTCAGCTTCTCCCTTGCGAGAGCGAGGGCATGCTCGCGCGAAGGCGGCGCTTTGGGCGCGGCCCCCGCAGGGCGCGCCGGCGGGGCCGCAGGCGCATTCCCGGGAATAGGGCCGTCGGAATCGCTCAGGTCGTCCATTGGCAGGCCCACATCGCCACGAGAGGCGGAAAAGCGTTGCGCCCCGACTACCGATGATGACGTCGACCCGCCGTTCGCCGGTCGATCAAGGGGCTTGCTAGGGGCGGGCTTCCGCGCTAGAGGTTCCGCACGACCGCCGCGGCAAACTCGCTGGTCTTCACGGGCTCCACTGGCGGCACAAGCTGCCTTGCAAAGTCGTAGGTAACGACCTTCGCGAGGATCGTCGACTCGAAGGCTCGCTCGATCGCGTCGGCGGCCTCCTTCCACCCGAGGTGGCGGAGCATCATGCAACCCGAGAGGATCACGGACCCGGGGTTCACCTTGTCCTGGCCCGCGTACTTCGGCGCCGTCCCGTGCGTCGCCTCGAAGAGCGCCGCGCTGTCCCCCACGTTTCCCCCCGGCGCGATCCCAAGGCCCCCGACTTGCGCCGCCGCCGCGTCCGACAGGTAGTCGCCGTTGAGGTTCGGGGTCGCAAGCACCTGGTACTCGTCGGGCCGCGTGAGGAGCTGCTGGAATGCGTTGTCCGCGATCCGGTCGTTGATGAGGATCTTGCCCTGCGGCAGCTTGCCGCCGTGCTTGGAAAGCTCCGACTCGGGGACCGTGATGTCACCGAACTCCTTCTCCGCCACCTCGTAGCCCCAGTCGCGGAAGGCCCCTTCCGTGAACTTCTGGATGTTCCCCTTGTGGATCAGCGTCACGACCGTCCGCCTGTACTCGACTGCGTACGCGATCGCCTTGCGAACGAGCCTCTTGGTCCCGAACTCGGAAATCGGCTTGATCCCGATCCCCGCGTCGGGGCGGATCTTCGCCTTCATCTCCTTCGTCAAGAAGTCGAAGACCTTCTTCTGCTCCGGCGTGCCCGCCTTGTACTCAATTCCGGCGTACACGTCCTCCGTGTTCTCCCGGAAGATCACCACGTCGACCTTCTCAGGCGCCTTCATCGGCGAGGGCACGCCCTTGAAGTACCGCACGGGCCGGATGCACTGGTAGAGGTCGAGGTCCTGGCGCATCGTCACGTTGAGCGAGCGGATCCCCCCGCCTACGGGTGTCGTGAGCGGCCCCTTGATCGCGACCTTGTAGCGCCGGACGGCTTCGACGGTCTCCTGCGGAAGCCAGTCGCCCACCTTCGACTTGGCCTTCTCGCCTGCGAGCACCTCCATCCAGGCGATCTTCCTTCGCCCGCCGTAAGCCTTCCTCACCGCCGCGTCGAACACGGACCTCGAAGCGCGCCAGATGTCGGGCCCCGTGCCGTCCCCCTCGATGAAAGGGATCACGGGGTCTTCGGGGACGACGAGTTTGCCGGCCTTCACCTCGACCGCGTGGCCTTCCGGCGGATCCCCCACGGTCGATCCCCCCGCTTTGGCCGCGCTAGTCCTTTGAGATGTCCGGGAAGTGCTGCTCCACGACCTTCTCCATCTCCTTGTCCGACAGCGAGGTCGTCCGCCCCTCCTCGAAGATCTTCATGATGTCTGTGTAGAGCGTCTGGACCCGCGGGTCGTCCTTGCCGATCTTGTGCCCGCCCGTGAGCCTGTAGTGGGCGTTTAGCCAAAACGCGATCCCCGATGTCCCCGAGTATGAGGTGATGCCGACCCCGGGCGGGATCCCGAGCAGCCTCTCCGTGTCGAAGGGCAGGTACATCTCGACATTCTTCAGCACGCCGTCGGCGTGGATCCCCGCGCGCGTCACGTTGAAGTTCTTGCCCGTGATCGGCTGGAACTCCGGCGTCGTGTAGCCGAGCTCCTGCTCGTAGTACTTCACGATGTCCGTGATCACGCGCGTGTCCATCCCGTCGAAGGTCCCCTTGATCCCCGCGTACATGAACACCATCGTCTCAAGCGAGATGTTGCCCGACCGCTCGCCGATCCCGAGGAGCGTGCAGTTGTTGCGCGCCGCGCCGTAGAGCCACGCCGACGTCGCGTTCGCGATGCCGAGGTTGAGGTCGGTCTGGCCGTGGTACTCGATCCAGTCGGCGGGCATCCCGCACACTTCGCGCAGGATGTACGTGAGTTTGGGGATTGAGCGCGGGAGCGCCGCAATGTCCCAGGGGACGCCGACCCCGACCGTGTCGGGGTATCGCACCACGACCGGCTTGCCGTACTTCTCTGAGAGCTTCATGAGCCGCCTCACGAAGGGCACCACGACGCCGAAGATGTCGGCCCGCGTCGAGTCCTCGAGGTGGCACCTGCACGAATAGCCCGCCTTGAGGACCTCCTCGACGAGCTCGAGGTAGCCGTCGACGACCTCTTTGCGGCCTTTCGAGCCGTACTTGTAGAACAGGTGGTAGTCCGAGATCGACGTGAGGATCCCCGTCTCGTCGAGCTCGAGGCCCGTCTCCGCCTTGATCGCCTTCGAGGTGTCGGCAAAGAGCTTCACGTCGGGCTTCGCCGCCCGGATCCAGGCCGTCACCTTGGGCATGCCGCCCATCCGCAGGCACTGCTTGACGGCCTCCACGTCCCGCTTGGTATACAAAAAGAACTCGCTCATCGAGAGCTTGTTCTTGGGGCCGCCGAGGCGCTTCAGCATCTCGTAGAGGCGCACCATCTGCTCCGTCGTGTAGGGCTCGCGGGCCTGCTGGCCATCGCGGAACGTCGTGTCCGTGATCCACAGGTCCCTCGGCACATCGACCGGCAGCGACACCCCGTCGATCGGCATGACCGGGGCCGTCGACCACGGGAAGATTTCCCTGTGCAGGTTGGGCTCCTTGACGTCCACGATGCCAAGGTCCGGCATGTCGATGGCCTCCTTCTTGACAAAGGTAAGGAACTCCTTCTGCAGGCGCTGGTTGCGGTCCATAGGCATCCTTGTCCCCGAGGGCGGCGCAAAGCCTCCACCGGCCGCGCCCCGATCGGTTTCCTGCTAATTGAGAGTTCACGTCTGGCCCGCCTGCGCGTCGCGGACGCTCGCGATGCCGATGGTGACCTACGGCGCCGCGCGCGGGGCGGGATGCGCCTAGCCCCGCGCCATGGCGCCCGACGCCATCGGGCCGCGCCCTCCGGCCACGTCAGGGACGTGCCGCTGGACGAGGTCTTCCATCTCGCGGTCCGTGAGCGGCGTCGTCCGCCCCTCGTCAAAGACCTTCATCGCGTCCGCGTAGAGGCTCTGCACGCGGGGGTCGTCCTTGCCGAGCTTGTGGCCGCCCTTGAGCCTGTAGTGCGCGTTCATCCAGAACGCGATCCCCGAGGTCCCCGAGTACGAGGTGATCGCGACTCCGGCCGGCACGTCGAGCAGCTTCTCGGTGTCGAACGGCAGGTACATTTCGATATTCTTGAGCACGCCGTCGGCGTGGATCCCCGCGCGCGTCACGGCGAAGTTCTTCCCCGTGATCGGCGCGAACTCTGGGTTGAGGTGCCCAAGCTCGCGCTCGTAGTACTCGGCAATCTTCGTGATCACGCGCGTGTCCATCCCGTCGAACGACCCCTTGATCCCCGCGTAGGCGAACACCATGTCCTCGAGCGGGATGTTCCCCGCCCGCTCACCGATGCCAAGCAGCGTGCAGTTGTTTCGCCCCGCCCCGTAGAGCCACGCCGACGTGGCGTTTGCGACTCCGTAGTTGAGGTCCTGGTGCCCGTGGAACTCGAGCCACGCGGGTGGCACGCCCGCAACGGTCTTGAGCACGTACGTGAGCTTCGGGATCGACCGCGGCAGCGCCGCGACGTCCCAGGGCACGCCGACGCCGACGGTGTCCGGGTAGCGGATCACGACGCGCTTGCTATGCTTCTCCGCGAGCTTCATGAGGCGGCGCACGAAGGGGACGACGACGCCGAACACGTCCGAGCGCGTCGAGTCCTCCAGGTGGCAACGGCAAGAGAAACCGGCCTTGAGGACCTCCTCGACGAGTTCCACGTACCCGTCGACGACCTCCTTGCGCCCCTTGTTGCCGTACTTGTAAAAGATGTGGTAGTCCGAGATCGAGGTCAAGATCCCCGTCTCGTCGAGCGGCAGCCCCGTCTCCTTCTCCACGGCCTTCGAGGTCTCGGCAAAGAGCTTCACGTCCTGCTTGGCCGCCCGGATCCACGCGGTCACCTTGGGGGCGCCCCCCATCGTGAGGCACTGCTTCACGGCGTCGACGTCCCGTTTGGAGTAGATGAAAAACTCCGACATCGAGATGCGGGCCTTCGGGCCCCCGAGTTCGCGCAGCCACCCGTAGAGCTTCACCATCTGCTCCGTCGTGTAGGGCTCGCGCGCCTGCTGGCCGTCGCGGAACGTCGTGTCCGTGATCTCGAGGTTGTCCTGGACTTCGATGGGCAGCGTCACCCCGTCGATCGGCATCACGGGCGCCAGGCTCCAGGGGAAGATGTCCTTGTGCAGGTTCGGCTCCTTCACCTCGACCAACCCGAAGTCCGGCAGGTCGATGGCCTCTCGCTTGACAAACGATGTGAATTCCCTCTGACTCTTCGCGCTCTGTTGCATCTTGGTCCTCTCCTCAAGGAGGGCGGCTCCGCGCTTGCCCTTTGCCCTTCTGGGTCGATGTGGAAGGTTGGTTCTTTCGCTTTTATCGGAAGGGGAGTCTGGACGTCTGGATGGCTTTCCCCGCTCCCCTTTTCCTCCCTCGCCAGCCCCTGGGGGGCGCCGCGGGCCGAAGGCCGGCCGGGCGCTTCCCCGCGAAGGTTTAAGCGCCTCCCCCGGGCTCCCCGGTACTCCCGCGATGCCCCCCGACCTCTTCTCCCCGGCCCAGCGCGAGGCAGCCGAGCGGATCCTCGCCTCCGTCCCCGACTGGGCACGCATCTACACGGTCGCGGAGGCCGAGGAGCGCACGCGCGCCCTCCAGTCTCGGTACGGCCGGGAAATCGCCGTCGAGCCAATCGGGCGCTCGCGCCAAGGCCGCTCCATCGAGGCGCTCACCGTCGGCTCCGGCCCGATGACCGTGCTCCTCCTCGGGTTTCCCCACCCCGACGAGGGCGTGGGCGGGCTCCTCATCGACCACGTCCTGAACACCGCGCTCGCGCACCCGGAGGTCCTGCGGCCCTTTGGGGCCCGGGTCGTGGCCGTGCGGTGCTGGGACATCGACGGGGCCGCCTTGAACGAGGGGTGGTCTCCCGGCACCTCCTCGATCGAGGAGCAGGCCAAGCACCACTTCCGCCCGCCTCCCGCCATGCAGATGGAGTGGACCTTCCCCGTCGAGTACAAGTCCCACCGTTGGTCGAAGGTCCCGCCCGAAACGGAGGCCGTGCGCCTCCTCATCGACCGCGAGCGGCCCCACTTCATGCTCGGCCTCCACAACGCAGCCTTCCACGACCCCTACTTCTACCTCTCGCGCGAGGCACCCGAGGCGTACGGCGCCCTTGGCGCCGCCGTGGACGCGGAGCGGCTCCACCTCTCGGAGCGCTCGCCCGACGTCCCCTTCGAGGTCCCCCTCGCTCGGGGGATCTTCCGGATGTACGGGCTTCGCGACTACTACGACTACTTCGAGCGCTTCGCCCCCCACCGCCTCCCGCACCTGAACCGCGGCGCGTGCTCGGACGAGTACCTCGCCTCCACCGTCCCCCACGCGTTTTCCTTCAACGCGGAGGTCCCGCGCGCGCTCGACCGGCGCTTGCGGGACGCCTCGCCCACAAGCCGCCCCCTGCGCGAGGTCGTGCTCCAGCGCACAACGAAGCAGGCCGCCGAGATGAAGCGGCTCGACGACGAGATGGCGCCGGTCCTCGATCGCAACGGGACGGGCGCCTCGCTCGTGGCGGAATCCGTGCGCCAGCACCTCGAGGAGTTCCGCACCCGCGCCAAGGAGCCCTCGAGCGACGTGGCGAAGGACCCTCAGTACGACCGCAGCGCCACGGTCTCCGACCTCTTCGAGCACGAAGTCGTGGGCCCTCTGGAAGACCTCCTCGTCCTTGGCGAGGCGTGGCGCGCGGCCTGCGAATACGCGCGCGGCGGGGACGGTGCGGCCAGGCGCGTCGAGCAGGCCCTCTCCGCGCGCATCACGGGGCAGGCGGCGGTCCTGCGCACGAAGAGCAAGTTCGAACCCGTGCCGCTGAAAAGGAGCGCGGGGGTCCAGCTCCGGGCCCTGCTTGCGCTCATGGCCTGGCGGGTCAACGTGATGGGGGTCTAGCCCTAGCGGGCAAGTTCGCCGCGCCCCGCCCTTCCAAGCTCCTCGACGTACGCCTCGTCGACCTCGAGCCCGTACCCCGGCCGGTCGAGCGGGTAGAGGTACCCCTCCTCGAAGCTCGCCCCGCCCTTCGCGAGGTCCCTCTCGAAGTCGAAGTGGGAGTCGAGGTCCGCGTACTCGATGTTGCGCTGCGAGCAGGCGAAGTGGAGACCCGCCGCCACCGACACGATGGACTCCGACATGCAGCCCACCATCGCGGGGATCCCTCCCGCCTGCGCGATGTGGTTCACCCGCAGGGCCCCCGTGATTCCCCCGGTCTTCATGAGCTTGATGTTGATGAGGTCGGCCATCTGCCCCGCGGTTACGACGAACGTGTCGAGGATCGACTGCACGGACTCGTCGGCCATGATCGGCACCGATGAGGCGCCCGTGACTTCCTTGAGCTGCGCGAGCTCGCCTGCGGGTGTGGGCTGCTCGATAAGCTCGATGTCGACTCCGTAGATGTTCTCGAGCGCGTCGACCACGCGCAGCGCCGTCCCGACGTCGTACCCCTGGTTCGCGTCGAGCCTAAGGAGGATGTCGCGCCCGACGGCTTCGCGCACGGCAATCGCCCGCCTTATGTCGTCCTCCGGGTCGAGGCCGCACTTGAGCTTGAGGACCTTGAAACCCTGCGCCACGTGAGCCTTAGCCTTCCCAACAGTCTCCTCGAGCGGCAGGATCCCGATCGAGATCGAGGTCTGGATCCGGTCCTTGAACCCGCCCAGCATCTTCGTGACGGGCAGGCCGGCCTCCTTCCCTAGGATGTCGTAGAGCGCGAGGTTGACGCCGGCCTTGGCCGTGAGGTTGCCGCCGACAACCTCCTCCATGATGTAGTTCACGCGGTTGATCCGGTGCGCGTCCTCGCCGACGACCCGCGGTGTGAGCTTGCGAAGCGTCTTGAGGACGCTTGCGGGGGTCTCCCCCGTCACCTCGGGGTCCGGGCAGGCGTTGCCCCACCCAACCTCCCCCTCGGCGGTGGTTAGGCGCACGAGGATGTTCCATGCGTCCTCCTCGACTTCGTAGGCGACCCGGAAGGGCTCCTTGAGGTGGAGCTTCGTCGGGAACACGTCGACCGAGCGGACCGCCGAGCGCATGAGGGCCTGCCATCGGAGGGCGCCGATTTAGCGTTTCTTGGGATTCATCCCCGCGGAGGCGACCGGAAGGGCGCTCTCAAATACTAGCTGGCCAGCATGTAAACGATCGTGCCACAGGGGCGCGCTTCCAAGCCTTCCCAGGTCCGCCGAAAGCCCCGCAGGGGGAGCCTTGGCGAAACCCTCTCGAAGGCCGGCTTCGACCTCGAGCGGACGGAGTACCCCGTCCTGCCGGCGCAGGGCGCCTTCCACGACCTCTTCGCCCGCCTCCTCGAGGTCCGGGACGCTTTCATGCCTGACCTGCCGGCCTCAAGGCTCCCCTCCGTCGCCTGGTCGGACCTCGAACGCGAGAACGCATGGGCGCTCTTTGCCCTCCTTGACGACGTGATCCTCGTGGACCGGTCCCTCGACCGGCAGTCGACCCCGGCGTTTGTGATCGAGTACCTCCTCCACCACGAGCTCCTCCACCTGCTCCACGCGCCCGAGGAGGACGGCGAGCAGGAGGACTGGCACAGCGCGGCTTTCGATGCAAAGGAGCGCGCCTTCCCCCGCGCGGCGGAGGCCGAGGCGTGGCTCGACCGCCGCGCCGCAGCGCAGCTTGCCGCCGACCGCGATCTGCTGGCTCGGGGGCCCCGGGAGCGCCCGCGCCGCCCTGCACTCGTGACCTTAGTGCCCCTGCCCTTCCGCGCCCATGTGCCGCTGAATCCGTCGCTCTCACCATGAGATCGACACGTTTATCTTTGCGACACCCCACATCGCGCCCGCAGAAGGGCGATGGGAAAAGCCGCGGACGAAGGCAATCGACCCGCGGCGCGCTCGACCGCAACGCCTGCCCCCTCAACGCCGGCACGGCGCGCGGAAAAGCCTTGAGGTGAACGCACCCCGTTGTCAGGCAGCATCGAACGGATCCTTCCAGCCAATCAGGCTCAGCGCCGCTTCCTCTGGGACGGCGTTGGTGGCACCGTCTTCACGCAAATGCGCAATGTCGGGCGCGAGCTCAAGGTCAAGAAGCTCTTCGCGAAGTTCGAGGGCGGCAACCCCACGGGCACGCAGAAGGACCGCGTCGCCTACCAGCAGGTGTACGACGCCTTCCAGAAAGGCTTCGACACGGTCGCGATCGGAACGTGCGGGAACTACGGCACGGCGATCGCGAACGCCGCGTACCAAAACGGCATGAAGTCCCAGGTCTTCATCCCCAAGGACTACCACACGCGCCGCGTCGAAGAGCTCTCCGAGATGGGCGCCACGATCATCTGGGTCGAAGGGAAGTACGAAGACGCGGTCGCAAGGGCCAGCGCCGAGGCCAAGCAGCACGGCTGGTACGACTCGAACCCCGGCGAGCACTCGGCGCCGCTCGGCCTTAGGGCCTACTCCGAGATCGCCCGCGAGATCTACCGGGCGATGCGGCGCGTGCCCGAGACCGTGGCCGTCCCCGTCGGGAACGGCACGACGCTCGCCGGGATCTTCGCGGGGTTCAAGGAGCTCAAGGCCCAAGGCCGCACCTCGGAGGTGCCGCGGATGATCGCGGGCTCCTCGCACCGCGGGAACCCGATCATCGCGTCCTTCAAGGCCGGCAAGGACAAGGTCGAGGACCTGAAGCCCGCGGAGCTCCACGAAACGGCGGTCAACGAGCCCCTTGTGAACTACCACTCCTTCGACGGCCAGCTCGCGCTCGATGCGCTCCGCGAATCCGGCGGCTTTGCCGAATACGCGAGCGACCGGAACATGATCAACTACGCACGGATGGTCCGCGAGGCCGAGGGGATCAACGTCCTGCCGGCCTCGACCTCGGGCCTTCGCGCCCTCGTGAAGACCTTGGAGGCCCACGCGGATTTGGCCGAGGGCGACCATGTGGTTATTTTGACCGGACGGCGTTGCTAGTCCCGGTCGTGCGCCCATGGGGAAGGCCAGACGCCGAAAGGCAGGCGCGCGCTCGCCAGAGGGGCGCCCCGCGCTCCCCAAGCGCAAGGCCGCCGCGCCTTCCGATGCCTTGGACTTCCAGAACGCCAAGGTCGGCACGGCGGACGCCAACGCCGTGATCCTCTGCGAGGGCGCGCTCGCGACCCCGACAGGCAAGACCGGCAACGGGCTCCTTCGCCGCTCGCGGCGCTACAAGGTCCGCGGCGTCATCGACTCGAAGCACGCCGGCAAGGACGCCGGCGAGGTGCTCGACGGCGTCCCAAGCGGCATCCCGGTCTTCGCCTCCGTCGATGACGCGCTTTCAAGGGACCCTTCGATCCAGACGATGATCTTTGGGCTTGCCACGGACGGCGGGATGCTCCCCAGGGAGATGCGCCCGGCCATGCGCCGGGCCATCGAGCGCGGACTCAACATCGTCTCCGGCCTCCACGAGTTCATTTCGGACGACCCGGAGTTTGCGCAGCTTGCGAGCAGGCGCGGCGTCGACATCTTCGACATCCGCAAGCTGCCGCTCCTGCGGCCCCCCCACTTCTACACCGGGGCCATCGCAGGCGTCCGCGCGACCGTAATCGCTGCGCTTGGCACCGATTCGGCGATCGGCAAGCGCACGACGGCCTGGAAGGTCGTCGAGGCCCTCGAGGCGCGCGGGCGGCGCGCGCACATGATCGCGACGGGGCAGACGGGCATCATGCAGGGCGCCAAGTACGGTTTCGTCCTCGACTCGACGGTCAACGACTATGTCGCCGGCGAGATCGAGTGGGCGGTCGTCGAGTGCGACCGGCTTGAGAAGCCCGACGTGATCGTCCTCGAGGGCCAGGGGGCCCTCACGCACCCCGCCTACCCCGGCGGCTTCGAGCTCATCGCGGCCGGCCAGCCGAGGGGGATCCTCGTCCAGCACGCGCCCGCACGCGAGACGCTCGACGGGTTCCCGATGTACAAGATGGCGGACCTCTCGCGCGAGATCCGACTCCTTGAAGCCTTTTCAGAGAAGCCCGTCATTGCGATCACCCTGAACCACGAAGACATGACGCGCGCCGAAGTCGACAAGACCGTTCGTGAGTACGAGGCCCGCTTCGGCGTGCCCTGCTGCGACCCCCTGTGGCACGGGGCCGACAAGGTCGCCGCGGAGATCGAGCGCCGCTTCCTGAAGGATTAGAGGGAGACCCCCATGGCCGACCCCCCGCTCCAATGCTTCGAGTCGATCACCGTCCATGCCCCCGAGCTTGGCGACGACTGGGCCCGCGCAACCATCGAGGTCGAGCCCGTGGGCCGGCCCCCCGGCGAGATCGACCTTCGCTACAAGTACCAGGAGGACCTCCCCGACCGCGGCACCTCGGAGTTCGAGGACCTCGAGTACCTCCTGGGCCTCACGGCCCTGTGCCCCGTCGTGAACTATTCCCTATTTGCAAAGGAAATCCGCCTGAAGTTCCCCCTCGACCCCCGCGACCTTGCGCTCTTCGAGGACTTCCTCCTCATCCAGTCCCGCGAGACCCTCGTGAACCGCGTGCTCCGGGGAAACGAGTACCTCGTCGACGGCGCGAAGTTCAAGGACAACCGCGAGCTCGCCGACCTTTACAAGGACCACCGCGCCGCCCTCGTGCCCGAGGGCAAGGCCCGGCGCACCTTCGAGCGCGCCCCCGACCCCGACCGCGTCTGCGTCCTCTCCTCGGGGGGGAAGGAGTCCCTGCTCTCCTACGGCCTGCTCAAGGAGGTCGGCGCCGAGGTCTACCCCTTCTATTTCAATGAGTCCGGCGGCCATTGGCTGACCGCCAAGCCCGCCTTCGACGCCTTCACGCGGTTCGAGCCTCGCACACGAAAGGTCTGGTCGAACGTCGACCGCGTCTACCTCTTCATCAAGGACCACATGCGCCTGATCCGGCCGGACTTCCGGGAGGTCCACGCCGACCTCTACCCGATCCGGACCTTCACCTTCCTCCACTATGCCTTCGCGTTCTGGCCCTATGTGTACCGCCACGGCATTTCCGCCTTCGTCGTGGGCAACGAATACGACGAGCCCGGCGACTGGACGTACCTCGGCGTCCCGCACCACTACGGGATCTACGACCAGACCCAGGAGTTCGACTGGAAGATGACCGAGTACTACAAGGCCCGCGGCCTTGCCTGCGAGCACTTCTCGGTCGTCCGGCCCCTCTCCTCCTTCTCCGAGGAGCTCATCATCGCGAAGCGCTACCGCGAGCTCCTCAGGATCCAGCGGTCCTGCCACGCCACGCACCTCGAGGAGGGCAAAGTCGTCCCCTGCGGCCGCTGCACGAAGTGCCTCGGCGTCCTTTCGATCCTCGTTGCATCCGAGGTCGACCCCCGCGTCATGGGCTACCGCGACGAAGACCTCCGGCTCCTCGAGTCGCGACTCCAGGAGACGCGGCTGCGGCTCGACCGCCACGAGCTTGAGCACACGCTCTTCTGCCTCTCGAAGAAGGGGTACAACGTGCTCAAGGGCGACCTCAAGTACGAGGGCGGCTACGAGCCACAGGAGCACGCCGAAATCGAGTCCATGAAATTCGACCCGCAGAACTCCCTTGTCGAAAACGTCCCCGAGCGCTTCCGCGCCGGGGTCTTCAAGGTCCTGGGAGTGCACACCCGCGGCGCGCTCCGCTTCGAATCGGGCGCTTGGAAACCCTTCGCCCTCACCGATTCGCCGAAGTGAGCGACCACTCAAGGCGCGTCTCGCGCCAGGGGTCCGAGCGTCCCCACCTGGCCCCCTGCGATGGGGTGAGCGGCGCCCGGCACGCCGCGAGCGAAGTCAAGGGGGATTCCCGTGGTGTGAAGAGCACTTTCCCCACCTCCGGCGAGGGACGGGGCCCCCGGCGTGGCAGTGAGCGCCGTCGGCGCCAGCGGCTCCAACTCCTTGACCATCTCCAGCGCGTCCCTTGCGCCGCGGAATGAGTTCGCATAGTAGCGCGTGCGCACGCGGCGGATCGTGTAGCCCTCCTTGAGGTAGAGCCCGAGCGCCGAGTTGTTTCGCAAGTAGACCTGCAGGATCGACTTCGAAAGCCCGCGCTCGGCCATCACGCGCTCGGCGGTCTCGAGCAGGAGCCGGCCAAGGCCGTTGCCCCGCGCCTTGGGGTCCACGTCGATCGTCTGCACGTAGCCAACCTTGCAGCCCTTGCGCCATGACACGATCACAAAGCCGACGACCTCCCGGGTCTCGCGGTCCTCGGCCACCTTGCAGGTCGCGTTCGGGGCCCTCAGGAAGCGGTAGAGCTCGCTGCGCAGGTAGGCGAGCTTCTCCGGGAAGCACGCGCGTTCGATCTCGATGAGCCGCGTGAGGTCGCGCGCCCGCTCGGCGGGGCGCAGCTCGAAGCGGTACGAGCGGTCCATCGTCAAGGGCTCCCGGCAACCCCGGGCCTCAGGCTCGTGAAACGTTGCATCCCATCCCACGCCCTTGCGCGCCGTCGATTGGCCTGGCTCGAAGCCGACTCCGCTATTTAGAGCTGAGGGGGAGGCCATCGAAAAGCCCCGACCCCTTATACGGGCGCTTCAAGTAGCCAGGCGCCCGGAAAACCGCTGAAATAGGGGTAGAAAAGGGTCGGCTTCAGAGGGCGAAGTTATGCGTCGTCAAATCGCGGATAGGGTGCACCCGCACAAGTCGAGGGACGACTTTCGCTCACCCCCCGTCACGCGTCAAATAGGCCGGGTTTCCTAGGGCGTGTGGGTGGGATCATGTTAGAATCGCGTCCCCGGCCCGCCGCCCTCCCCTTGAGCACGAAGGCGCGAAGCCTCGGCGGGCCCCGCGGCGTCCGCTCCATCAAACAAGCGCACCAAAGCGGCTAAGGGGCCCACCCCTCTTTTCGGCCAATTCTCGTCGGAAAAGGGTGGATTCCCATGAAGGGCGGGTCATCAGGAATGTCGCGGCGGCTCGCCTTGCTCTCCGTAAGCGCCGCCGCGGCAGTCCTTACGGCGGGATGTTTCGGGGGCCCGGCGGCGCCCGCGCGCCTCGTCCTCGGGACGACTACGTCGGTGAACGACTCGGGCCTGCTCAACTTCCTGCTCCCCGACTTCGAAGCGAAGAACCACGCGCGCGTGTCGGTCGTGGCCGTTGGGAGCGGCCAGGCCCTCGAGCTTGGCAAACGCGGCGACGCCGACGTCCTCATCGTCCACTCGCCTGCGGCGGAACTCGCGTACCTCTCGAACGGCTCGGGCGCGTCGCGCTTCCAGATCATGTACAACTACTTCGCGATCGTCGGGCCCCTGAGCGACCCGGCCGGTGTCGGGAAGGCCACGAGCGCGGGCGACGCCTTTGCGCGCATTGCCGCGAACTCAAGCGCCTTCGTGTCCCGCGGCGACGGGTCGGGCACGCACTCGAAGGAACTCCAAATCTGGGCGGCCGAAGGGCTCAACGCGACGGCCTTCCCAAGCGCCTGGTACAAGTCCATCGGCCAAGGGATGGCCGCTGCGCTCCGCACTGCCTTCGAGCTTGGCGCCTACGCACTCACGGACGAGGGGACCTATTGGTCCCGAGACGAGATCGGGCCCGCGGCGCCAGGCGGCCTCCACATCCTGCTTGGGGGGCTCGGCCATCCAACGCCAGACCTCAAGAACACGTACTCCGTGATCCAACTCAACGTTTCGCGCGTGCCCTCGGTAAACGCCTCGCTCGCAACGGCCTTCGCCCTATGGGTGACCTCGCCCGAAACGGCCGCTCGGATCGGGAATTACACGGTCGCGGGCCACACGCTCTTTTTCCCCGACCCGCGTCGCACTTGAGAGGGGGGCTCGCCTGGCCGAAACGGTCCTCCTCGCGGTGGCGGCCCTTTCGCTCGCGGTCTCCGCGAGCGGGACCGTGCTCGCCGCGGCCGTCGGCGTCCCCCTCGGCGCCCTCTTAGGCTCGCGCGAGTTCCGCGGGCGTCGGCTCCTGCGGGCATTCCTCCAAGCGCTCTACGGCCTCCCGCCCGTCCTCCTCGGCCTCCTCCTCTACCTCACCCTTTCCCGCACAGGCCCTCTGGGCGGCCTCCACTGGCTCTTCACCGTGCAGGGAATGGTCCTCGCGCAATTCCTGCTCGCACTCCCCTTTGTCACGGGGCTCACCTGGAGCGCGGTGGCCGGCATCGACGGCGCCGTGAAGGACACGGCCCGCACACTCGGCGCGGAGCGGTGGACCTACCTCTTCACGCTCGTGCGCGAGGCGCGCGCCGGCATCTTCGCCGCCGTTATGGTCGGCTTCGGGCGCGCGATCTCCGAGGTCGGCGCGGTGATCATGGTCGGCGGCAATATCCAGGGCGAGACCGAGGTGCTCACGACCGCGATCGTGAAGGAGACCGGCCGCGGCGACTTTGCTCTCGCCGTCGGTCTCGGTCTCGTGCTCCTCGCGCTCTCCGTGCTCGTCTTCGCCGGGCTCACCCTCCTCCAGGAGGAGCCCCGATGAGCGCCCGCCCTCCGGCACCGCACCCGGCGCCTGCACTCCAGGCGACCAACATCGTGAAGGCTTTCGCGGGGCGCACGGTCCTTTCAGGAGTGTCCGTTGGCGTCGGGCGCGGCGAGGTCCACGCGGTCCTCGGCCCCAGCGGGGCGGGCAAGACGACCCTCCTGCGCATCCTCAACCTCCTCGATGCGGCCGACGGGGGCGAGGTGGCGCTCGACGGCGAGCCGGTCGGCATCGCGCGCGCCCACGCGCCCCTGAACGCCGCCCAGCACCGCGCACGCCTCAGGATGGCCCTCGTGCCGCAGAAGCCCGTCGCGTTCAAAGGCCACGTGTTCGAAAACGTGGCCTTTGGGCTTCGCGTCCGCGGAATCGAAGGCGACGAGGTCGCGGCCCGCGTGGACGCGGCCCTCAGCCGTCACGGGATCCGGGCCCTCGCCGATGCGCCCGCGCGAAGGCTCTCGGGCGGCGAGACCCAGAGGCTCGCCTTCGCGCGCGCGACCGTGCTGCCCCTCGAGTACCTCCTCCTTGACGAGTTCACAGCCAACCTCGACCCCGCCAACGTCAAAGCCCTGGAGCAGGCCGCGCGCTCCGCGGCCCACGATGAGGGCCTCGGCGTCCTCCTCGTCACCCACGACCTCTTCCAAGCGCGCCGGCTTGCCGACCGCGTCACGCTCCTTGTCGACGGCCGGGTCGTCGAGAGCGCTTCGAAGGGCGAGTTCTTCGAGGCCCCGAAAGACCCCCGCACACGCGCATTTGTGGCCGGCGAACTCGCACCCTAGGGGCCCCTGCGCCTACTTCTTGTCGACCTTGAGCCGCGAGGCGCCCCGCAGTCCTTCGAGACCGTAGGCCCGCTTGTACATCCTCGAGAGCATGAGCTGGGCCGCCACCGTGAGCAACATGGCCGTGAAGATTGTCCACACGACGGAGTACGTCCGGATCCCGAAGAGGTCAAAAGGCTCGCTGACGGGGAAGGGCATCATCGGCCATAGAGAAAACACGGCCGTCGGAATCATGATGAGCAGCGACACGCGGACGAGCACCTCGACGGCAAGCTGGAGCCGCCACGAGGCCGCGAGCGTCTCCTCGGAGAGCTTCGCCCGCACGGCGTTCGAGACGAGCTCGATCGTGGTCTCCATGTTCGTCTTCAGCCCCATCAGGCGGTCGAGTTCGTCGGCCAGGCGCGCGAGGTCGCCCTTCACGCCCTCGAGGGGCAGGAACCGCGCGCCGCCGCGTTCGAGGGTGAAGAGGAACTCGCGGTCGAGGAAGAGCGTCGGCGAGAAAGACTGCTCAAGGTACCGGTGCACGTCAAAGAGCGCCGTCTGGATCGCGGCCGGGGCGAACTCCTTGTCGTAGACGTTGTCGTAGACCTGCCCGAGGCGCTTCGACTGCCGCTGGATCGCCCCCATCATCTCGCTTACACACGACTCGGCAATCTGCAGGAACACGAACTCGCGGAAGGACCCCAAGGGCTTGAAGCCCCCGTCGGTCCGCGCGTGGACCGCACTGTCCATGAC
>Ga0209342_10000326_pt1 | contig 53497 bp, 42 predicted proteins | sample RifCSP16_2_FD_184023 | JGI IMG/M metagenome (GOLD analysis project Ga0209342, IMG submission 184023) | Soil microbial communities from Rifle, Colorado - Rifle CSP2_sed 16_2 (SPAdes) (version 2) | ecosystem: Environmental > Terrestrial > Deep subsurface > Rock core/Sediment | place: Rifle... | reverse complement strand
ACCCGGCGGCTGTCACTCATGGCGATGCTCCTGTTCTTGTGGTGAGAACCTGAGCATACCAGAGTGTCAGCCGTCACTCAAAAAGTGTCCGGTAGTGAACAGAAGTATAAGGCGAGGTCTTGACAAAAGCCCAAACCGGATGTATCTTCTTTGTAGATACTCCCTGGAGGTGTTTGCATGAGAACTCGTGTACAGAAATGGGGCAACAGTCTGGCCCTACGGATACCCAAATCCTTTGCAACCGAAGTGGGGCTAAAGCACGATTCTTCCGTCGAGGTGTCTCTGGTGGATGGGAAGCTCATCATCGCCCCCGTGATGAGGCCGAAGTTGACGCTCAGACAGCTCCTGGCGCAAGTCACCGAAGACAACTTGCATCACGAGGTTGATAGCGGACCTGCGATGGGGAGCGAAGCATGGTAGCTGGGACAGCCCATGTTCCTCAACGCGGTGATGTGGTTTGGATTACGTTGAATCCGCAAGCAGGACATGAGCAGGCAGGGCGTCGTCCAGCCGTCGTCTTATCGCCTGAAGCGTATAACGGTAAAGTGGGTCTTGCCATTGTATGCCCTGTTACGAATCAAATCAAAGGTTATCCGTTTGAGGTTGTCATTCCTGCCGGCTTGCCTGTTACTGGCGCTATCTTAGCTGACCAAGTGAAAAGCCTGGATTGGCGGGCGCGTAATGCGGAATTGATCTGCGCCTTGCCATCAAGAGTAATGGCTGAAGTGTTGCAGAAACTTGGTACATTATTATCGAAGTGAAGTGTACTGAAGAGCCCGGTGCGAGACCTGCGGCTGCACGCCGGGATCTGCCTGCGGGGGCAGTCGGGCAACGGGCTGTCCTACCGCGATGGCGCGCAAGTTCGTCGCCAGAGCAATCTTGCCAATAATAGCGCCCCGCGCTATCATTGGCCTATGATAAAGTCCTTCCGCGACAAAGAAACGGAGCGCCTCTTCCAGCGTCACTTCTCAAAACGATTACCCCCCAACCTGCACCGCCTCGCCTGGCGCAAGTTGGTGCAGATCGATGCGGCCGAACGTCTGGATGACCTTCGCGCCCCGCCCGGCAATCGGTTGGAAAAACTCTCCGGCGATCGCGCAGGACAATACAGCATTCGGATCAATGACCGGTGGCGAATCTGCTTTGAGTGGCATGACGGAGACGCTTACGAAGTCGAGATTACGGATTATCATTAGAGGCAATGCTGTTAAGTTAGCCGCTCCGCCAACCGCGTCCTCGCGGTTGACTGCCCGCGAGGACGCGGGCGGTGAGCCTTATCCAAACAGTATTGTCATTAGAGGAGATCAGCATGGGCAAGAAGTTCGCACCCGTTCATCCCGGTGAGATATTGCTTGAGGAGTTTCTCAAGCCAATGGACATCAGCCAGTATCGGCTGGCAAGCGATATCGGTGTGCATCCGCGCCGCATCAACGAGATTGTTCACGGCAAGCGCTCGATCAGCGCGGATACCGCCTTGCGGCTTTCGCGGTATTTCGGCCTGTCGGAGCGTTATTGGCTCAATCTTCAAACGCGCTACGATCTAGAGATTGAGAAGGATCGGCTCGAGGGACGGCTCGAGAAAGAGGTGAAGGTACTGGCGCACAGTCCGGTCTCTCAGGCGCGCGCCTAAAGCAACTGAAACTGACTGTGGCCCATTCCCTGTCCGATGATCAAGTGCGGCTGCTGCGCCTGCGCGCACAGCAACTGCACTCACGACGCGCTCGCTCGGTTACGAGTGTTCGCCAGGTCGTGAAGGATCTGTGCGGCGCACAGGCACAAGATGCATCCGCTGCGGCGCTCGCCGTGCGTGCTCGATGTGCCGGGATCGTCGCATCCGACGTCGAGGATGCACGCGTTCAGGAACGATCGGTAGTGCGGACGTGGTGCATGCGCGGCACGCTGCATCTGCTCGCCACCGAGGATCTCGGCTGGCTCTTATCGCTTCTCGGCCCGGTTTTTGTCCGGTCGGGTCGTCGACGGCGAACAGAGCTTGGGCTGGACGAAGACACGTGCAAGCGAGGTGTCCGCGTGATTCGCGACGCACTCACAAATCGCGGTCCGTTGACACGCGCCGAGATCGCCGGCCAGTTGGCGGCGCGTAGAATTCGCACAGCCGGTCAGGCGACAGTCCACCTCATCGGCCTGGCAGCGCTCGAAGGCGTCATCTGCTATGGTCCGAATCACGGCCGTGAACCAACTTACGTTGCACTGGCCGACTGGATTGGCCAACTGCCTGCCCTATCGCAAGAGAAAGCCCTGGCAGAACTCGCCCGCCGCTATCTGATGGCGTATGGCCCGGCGACGCCCGAGGACCTGGCAGCCTGGTCGGGATTGCCGCTCGGCGAGGTCCGCGCCGCGTGGCAGCAGATCACGGCTCAACTGATTGAGGTGAAGATCGGCGACTACTCGGCCTGGATGCTCAAGACACGGGCCAGGTGGCTGGACAGGACACCTGCACGCCGGCCCATCGTGCGTCTCCTGCCCAGCTATGACACATATCTCCTGGGATACCGGAGCCGGGACCTGGCTCTAGCTCCAAAGCACGCGAAGCGGATTCACCCCGGGGGTGGGCTGCTCCGCCCTGCGCTGCTCGCAGACGGTAAGGTGATTGGCGCATGGAACATCCAGCGCCGTCGAGATCGTGTAGATGTGATGGTGAAGCCGTTTGAAGACCTCACCCCTAATGCGCAGCGGGAGCTTGAGGTGGAAGTTAAGGACCTGGCTCACTTCTTGGGGGTGGAGGCGGAGTTGAAGGTTCTGATGCATGGTATAGCCTGACGTGCAAGCTCTCCGTAAGAAGATTCTGAAGATTCATCAATTGCTCGTAGATGCCTACGGCGATCCGCCGCGCCCTCGCCTCGACCCGGTCAGCGAGCTGGTCTCGACGATCCTGAGCCAGAACACGAACGACACCCTGCGCGACCGGGCGTACGATCGGCTGCGCGAGCGTTATCCGACGTGGGAGCAGGTGCGCGATGCGCCCGTGCGCCAGATCGAGAAGGCGATTCGCGTGTGCGGGCTTTCGCGGCAGAAAGCGCCGCGCATCAAGAAGGCGCTGCAGCACGTCACGCGCGAGCGCGGCGCGCTGACTCTCGACTTCCTGCGCGACCTGCCGGTGGATGAGGCGCGGCAGTGGTTGATGTCGATCGACGGCGTCGGCCCGAAGACGGCGGCGATCGTCCTGCTGTTCTCATTGAACAAGCCGGCCTTCCCGGTCGACACGCACGTGCATCGCGTGACGGGACGGCTGGGTCTGATCCCGCCCAGGGCCAGCGCCGAAAAGGCGCACGTGATTCTCGAAGAGCTCGTGCCAGCCGAGCTGTACTTGCCGTTTCACCTGAACGTGATCGTGCACGGACGGGAAGTGTGCCACGCGCGCAAGCCGCAGTGTCATGCCTGCGTGCTGCGCCGTTTATGCCGATACTATGCGGAAGTGATCCGACCGCAAACCCGAGTTCCTTCCGTTCCCAGAGTTCCCACCGCTGGAACTCAAGGAACTCAGGGAACTCAAGGGGCTGACTTGATGATCGAGACGTGGGCATGAAGCGCAAGGGCAAGAAGCACCGGCTGCTCATCTACGGGCGCGTGCACCGCCAGCGACGCTGGTCGATGCTCATCGCCGGGTTATTGTTCATTGGCCTGTACGCGCTCCCCAACTTCGTCGACGCCGAGACACAGCGCAAGTTGTGGCCCTCGCAATTCGATGTCGTGTTCCTCTTGCTCGGCATCATCGCTCTGCTGATTTTCCTTTACAAGCTCGTCGCGCCTCGACTCGCTTACGTGCAGTGCACCGAGCGCAACATTCGAGTGCAAACGCCGCTGTACCCACTCACCCTCTCGTACAGGCGCGTGGCGCAGACGCGGCCCAACCAGTGGGGGCAGTTATATCCGCCCGAAATGACCAAACGCGGGCAGCGCCGCCTGCTCGACGGCATCCGGGGTGAGAGCGTGCTGATCCTCGATCTCAACGGCTGGCCCGTCTCGCGCAGGTTCCTGAGATGGTGGATACCCGACGTAATGTTCTCGCCCCACGGCGATGGGCTGGTGCTGTGGGTACCGGACTGGATGACGCTCAATCGCGAAATCAGCGACTTCGTCGATCGCCGCCGCGATGCGCAAGTGAGCCGACGACCAGGGACATAGGACGCGGATAGACGCGGATGAACGCAGATGAGTCTGTGATGATCAGCCTGCAATGTCGTTACATGAGCGACTGACCCCACTCCGCTTCGGGGGCAAGTGAGTCGCCACTACGAGCCATGGGGATCGTATGCCTGCCTCAGACTACCACACCGCCGTGCGCCGCGTGCTGCTCCAGGTGTTGGCGATCAACGTGGCCGTGGCGATCACGAAGCTGGCCGTCGGCATGCTCAGCGGATCGATCGCAGTGCTGGCCGACGCCTTCAACTCGCTGGTCGATTCGTCGTCGAACGTGATCGGTTTGCTCGGCATTCGCGCCGCGGCCGCGCCTCCTGACGCCGATCACCCGTACGGCCACCGCCGCTACGAGACGCTGGCCACGCTCGGCATCGGCGCGCTGCTGCTCCTCGCCGGCTGGGAGGTGGTGGAAAACGTGTTCAACCGCCTCCTGCAAGGCGGCGCGCTGCAGGTCGAGCCGCTCAGCGTGGCGCTGCTCGTCCTGACGGTGCCGGTGAATCTGTTCGTCGTGTGGTACGAGGGCCGGCGCGGGCGGGCGTTGCGCAGCGTCGTGCTGCTCGCCGATGCGACCCAGACGCGCGTCGGGTTGTGGACGACGCTGGCGGCGCTGGCCGGCCTGCTCGGCGGGCAGATCGGCATGCCCTGGCTCGACATCGTCGTGGCGCTGGGGATCACCGTATTCATCGCGCGGGAGGCGTGGCGCATCCTGCGCGCCACGTCGTCGGAGCTGAGCGACGGGGCGGCGATCGATCCGAAGCAGGTCGAGCGCGTGGCGCGCCAGGTGCCGGGGGTGCGTTACGCCACGCGGGTTCGGTCGCGCGGCCGCGAAGACGACGTTCACCTCGACCTGCACGTGAAAGTCGACGCGGCGATGTCGACAGCGCAGGCGCACGCCATCGCGAGCGAAGTCGAGCGCCGCCTCAAGCTCGAGCTGCCGGGCGTGGTGGACGCGGTCGTGCACATCGAGCCGGAGCAAATGCCTGCGCGGACGCGCGGCGAGGCAATCGCCGTTGAGGTGCGCGCGATCGCCGACGGGTTGGGGCTGGGCGTGCACAACCTGCACCTGCACTCCGTGGAGCAGAGATATACGCTGGACGCGGACGTCGAGGTCGACGCGGCGCTGTCTCTGGAGGCGTCGCACGTTCAGGTCACCGAATTCGAGAATCGCGTGCGCGCTGCGCTGGAGGATATCGTCGAAGTCGTCACGCACATCGAGCCGGTGCAAGCGGCAGGCGCCGAAGAGGTCGCTGAGGACGAGGAGGCCGAGCGGGTACGGGCGCAGATCGTCGCCGTCGGTGATCGGAGCTGCGGGCGCGGCGCGACGCATCACATCACGCTGCGCCGCCTGGATGGCCGTTACGACGTTTCACTGCACGTCGTCGCGCCCGGCGAGTCGTCCGTCGTCGAGGCGCATTTACTCGCCGAAGAAGTCGAGCGGCAGTTGCGCGAGGCGATAGCCGGCCTGGAGCGGGTCACGGTGCACGTCGAGCCGCCAGAAGGGAGAAACGATTGAGATATGAGAGTTAGAGTTAGAGTTCTGAGTTTGTACATCTGACCAACTCCAACTCCTAACTCTAACTCCCAACTCTAACTCTTACTCACCACAGCGGTATCTGCACCTGCGGCTTCTCCAGGGGCGGATCGAGTCCGAGCGCGAGCGCGAAGGCGCGGCGATCCATGCCGGCGTGCGCAATCATCTGGCGTACGGCGCTGAACTTGAGGAACTGCCACGCGCCGCGCGCGACGGCCTGGCGCAGGCGCGCGTCGCGCGCGAGCTTGTGCTGGAAGAGCGTGGCCCGGCTGCCGGGGATGACGAGCACCGGCGTGCCGGCGAGCATCTGGCCGTGCAGCCACATCGCGCCCATCGTCGCCATCGAGCTGACGACGAGCGTGTACGCCGTCGCGCCATCCTCTTTCCACACGATTTGACCGGCGCGCGTCTCGGCGGCGTAACCCAGTTGCCCTCCCAACTGCGCCAACGCCGCCTGCATGGACTGTATCTCAGTCCCGCGCGCGCCGGCCTGGTCCTCCGATCTTAGCCGCACGCGCGATCGGCCCACTTCTTCTGTGTAAGAGACGATGCACGCGGCGACGAGCGGCCGTTCGGGCGTCAGGTCGCTTGGGAAGCGGCGATACACTTCGCTCAGCAGCTCTCGCTCATCCCACTCGACCTTCGACTGGAGCAGCTCCGCCACCGCCGATTCGACCCGGTCGGCCAGCGGCTCGCCGGCCCGGCCCGCGTCGACCAGCCACCACATCCCGCTCTCGATTTCGACGACGGGCGCGCCTTCGGCGCTCAGCGCGGCCTCGATCGCTTCGCGGAGAAAGGCCGGCGGCTGAGGGCCATCCTCGGGCAAGCGCGCGACGACGGATAGCGGACTCCCGCGCGTCCTGGCGGCCAGCGCTTCGAGGATCGACGCGCGCAGGGCAGGCCAGGATGTCGGCTCGCCGCGCGCGCGCAGCGTTTTGACCGCCGTCTGGCTTGCGCTGTCGCGGATGTCTTGCGCCAGGGATTCGCGATCGCGATCGGCGGAGCGGCGGGTCACCGGACGGGCGTGAATGCGATAACCGTCGAACGGGTCGCACAGTATCTTCGTCAGCGACGCTCCTGAGCCGGCGACGGCGAGCGCCACGCCGTCGAGCGCCGACTCGCCGGGCGCGTCATCGGCATTGAACGTCAGCGCGACGCGTGCCTCGTCCTTGAGCGCGGGCAGCAGGCTGCCCAGCGCGGAGGCGATGGCGCGCCACTGCCAGTCCCAGTTCGTGCGCCGCTGCGAGAGCAAGGGGAGCAGCGGCGCTGCCTCGTGCTTGCCCCACAACCATGCGCTCCAGACGGCGCTCAGCGTCCAGAATGCTGGATCGGGCAGAGGCGGACGGGCGAGCAGCACGTCGATCGAGCGAGGCGAGAGCCGCTTGGATAGATCGCGCGACGCTTCGACCAGCAGGCACACGCCGGGTTGGCGCGACTCCAGGAGCGTCTCGAGGCTGGGGGCGCGCAAGATGGGCTGCTGCGGCGGATAGAGACGTAAGTCCCCGAAGCGGAGCGGAGCGGGATTGGAGATTAGAGATTCGAGCGTGAGCCAGACGTTGCGCTCGACGAAGCGCTGCGCGGGGCGCAGCGAGCGCGGCCGCGGGCGCGGGAGGATCGGCTGGCCCGAATCGTCGGCCGGGTGAAGCAGAGAGGCTGCGTCGAGCAAGCCGATCATCGGCGCGCGCAGCGCATGGCGATCGCTCGGCGACAGGCCCTCGTATTTGAGGAGAATGTCCGCGATTGCCGCCAGGGCGCGCGACGAATAAGCGTCGAGCGCATCGCTCACGCGATGGGCATCCTCATCCTGAGGCGAGATGACCTTGCCGTGCAGCAGCCAAAACGGCAGGCCGCGCGGCTCGTGCCTGCGCGCCGCGGCAACGTCGGCGTCGTCGGCCGGGCCGCCGTTCGTTCCACAGTTGTGACAATCGACGATCTTGAAAACAGGCGCGTTGACGCTGCGCTCCCAAACGAGTTCGCGGGCGATGGCGTTCGCGCCGCAGGTGGGGCAGCGCGCGGCGTACAGGGCGAGGACGTGGTCGGCCAGACGCCGGTCGCCCTTTCGCGTGTCGGCCAGGTGAGTGAATGCCGCGCGCGCGTCGACCGGCCACAATGCCGCTTCGACGGCGCACATGACGATCGGGTTGAACGAAGCGACGACGGCGCGGCGGCCCGACTCGACCGCCGCGCGAATCACGCTCACACCGGCGCAGAACGGATCGAGCACGATGCCGCCCGGCTCGGAATACGATTCGACGTAGGCGCGTGCGACGGCCGGCGGCAGGCGCGGCAGCAGGTCGCCGAGGAGGGGCAGGGGGGATGCAGTGTCAGAGGGAACGAAGTAATCGAGCACAAAGACAGTTGCCAGTCATAAGTGATCAGTCATCAGTGATCAGTGATCAGTAATTGGTAATTGGTGATCGCTGCTTGCGGCTCACTGATCAGCATGAATGGCTCATCACGTTTCACGCATCACGTGTCACGATCTTGCTGCTTTTGCCTGCTGCACGATCTTCTTGATCTGCTCCAAATGGCTATCGTCGTGCGCCAGGCCGCGGATGAAGCGGTTGACGGCGTTGATCGGCTCGTCGCCTTCGCGATAGTGATACGTGTTGCTCAGGTTCGGCCGGTCCGGCCACATGTCGAGGCTGGCCAGCCGCATGCGGCGGCTCTCTTCCAGGCGCTCGCGACACTGCTCGATCGTCGCGACGGTCTGCCAGGCGACTTCGCTGCGCGACCGCCCGTGAAACTTGACACCTCGCGCCAGCTCGGCGGCGAGCGCGGCGGATTCCTCGGCGGAAGCCGTGGTGTGGACGATGACGTGGCCCAGCGTCCACGGCAGGTTGACGTCGCTCTCGTTCGCGGCGTAGGCATCGTTAGCTTCGGGGTCGTCCGGGATGAAAGTGACGTCGGCGTCGGCGCAGCCGGCGATCAGGTCGAGCATGGCGTCGACCATTTCGTTCGTCAGATTTCGCAGATCATCCGGCGTAAGGTTAGTGGCCATCTGGCCGTAGGTCGTCTGCTTGTTGCGCAGCGGCGTGAAGTCGAGCATGGTCAGATTGTCCCCGGCGTAGGGCGGCTTTCATTAGCCGCCTTCTTTTGATAGGCAGGTATGGAAACCTGCCCTACTCATTCGGCAGCTCGTAGTCGAGCGTGTATTCGAGCCGGTTTTCACTCCAGCGGGCCGGATCGGCAGACAGGACACGCACCACGAAGTACCTGGCGACCGTCAGATCGCCGTGACTGTCGAAAGACAGGCTGCCGGTGATTCCGGAATAGTCCTTCGTGGCCCGCACGGCCGTGGCAGCCTGCTCGCGGTTCGGCGCCTCGCCGCCGGTCAGTTCCACCCACTGTTGAATAGCGGACAGGCAAATGCCCGTCGCGTCGTATGCCTGAGCTGCGAACGGCTGCGGCTCGGCGCCGTACCTGGCTCTGAAGTCCCCTATGAATTGCGCCGCGTCGGGATAGAAGCTGGCCGGGCCTGACACGGTCGTGTAAATCGTGCCGCCACCGCCGATCAGAGCCTCTCCGGCCAGCTCGGCCAATGCAGGGCTGTCGAGTCCATCCGGTCCCATGAAAATGCCCGGATAGCCAAGCTCGCGGAGCTGGCGGATGAATGGGCCGACCTGGTCGTAATAGCCGCCGAAATACACTGCGCCCGGCTCGGCGGCGAGGACGGGTTCGATGACCGCCGCGAAGTTGGTTCTCTCTTGGGTGCCCACGAAGTCGACGACGGTGATGCCCAGCTCGGCGGCGCGCTGGGCGAAAAACTCGGCCACACCCTGGCCGTACGCAGAGTCGTCGTGGAGAACATACACCGACTCGACGCCGATGCTCTGCGCATATTGCGCGCCGACTGCGCTCTGCACGTCGTCGCGTCCGACGACGCGATTGATCTCCAGGTAGCCCGGCTCGGTGACTCGCGGGGTTGTCGCGGACGGCGACACCATCACCAGGCCGGCTTGATGGTAAATCTCCGACGCGGGCATGGCGACGGTCGACAGCAAGGGGCCGACGACGCACAGAATGTCCGGATCGGCCGCGATGTCCTGCGCGGTGGCGACGCCCACATCTGGACTGGCCTGATCGTCGAACGGCGCCAGTTGCAGGTTGAAGCCCATCTCGCGGAGGTCGCCGCCGAGCTGCTCCAGCGCCAGCTCGGCACCGTTCCTCAAGTCGATACCCAGCGCGGACAGGCTGCCCGTCAGCGGGCTTTGCGTGGCGATCTTGATCGTGCCTATGGAGGCGGCAGCTATCAGCTCCTGAATGGCGGCCTGCAGCTCAGGATTATCGGAAGCGATCTCGAGCGCCATCGCGTAATTCTGCCGCGCGCCTCTGATGTCGCCCTGCTCGGCGAGGATCTGGCCGCGCTCGATGTACGGCCACGGCCAGTAGTCGTCTTCTTGCAGCGACCGGTCGATGAGCGCCAGCGCGGAATCGACGTCGCCGGATGCCCGCGCCGCGCGGGCCATGTCGTAGTAGACGTTGTGCCCGAACTGCGTGGTGAAGAAGGGGAAGCTGGCCTGGTAGATGATGTCGGGGTCGGTTTCCGCGCCGAAGCTCCGCAACTCCGCCAGGGCTGCCTGCGGATCGCCAGCGTCGAGCAGGACAAGCCCCATCAGGTAGTGGGCTTCCAGCGCATTGTACTGCTCGATCGCATTCTGGGCCGTCTGCTGCGCGGCTTCGAGGTTGCCCGCGCGCCATTCGACGTAGCCGCGATTGACGACATAGTGCGGGTTGTCCGGCTGATCGGTCAGAAGCCGATCGGTGTACCCCAGAGCGCGACCGAAGTCGCCTGCCTGCACGGCAACCGCCGCCGCGCGCTCCAGGTATTCACCCCACTGCGACAATTCGTACGCGGTCTCCAAGTCCTGCAGCGCGGCCTCGGGGTTGCCCGCCGTGGCGGAGATGTCGGCGCGGGCCGCGTACAGGTCGTCGTCCTGAGGCAGGCGCTCGATCGCCCGGCTCATGTCGGCCAGCGCGCCATCGGTGTCGCCGAGCGTCCACGCGTGCAACTGCGCACGCTCGTAGAGAGCCGCGACGCACAGTTTGACCCGATCGCCACACTTCTCGATCGCCTGTGTCAGATCGCCTCGGGCCAGGTTGGGATCGTACTGTTTCTCCGAGCGCAGGTGCTGCAAGCCCAGCGCGAAATGGAAGAACGGATCCCCCTGCAATGCCGGCGCGGCGCGACCCAGGTCGCCGGCGACCTGATCCATGTCGCCGTAGTTGAAAAGCTCGGCGATGGCGCGTCCGACGAGTGCGGGAGGATAACCAGCCTCGATCGACAACGCCTGGTTGAAGCGCTCCAGCGCGGCTTCGGTGTCGCCCTCGAAGAGGTGCTCGTAGCCGACTTCGACCTGCACCTGCGCTTCTCGAGTTTCGGCGAACGTTGAGGTCGCCTCCGTTGGCGGGATGGCGGCCCGGGCCGGTGTAGGCGTCGCCGGGGTAGGCGGCCGGGATGCTATCGCGGCGACGACCAGCACGACGGCAATGCCAACGATCGCGATGGCGGCTGCAGGTATGATCCACCTTGGGCGTCGCGCAGGCTGGATCGCGGGCGCCGCCGGCTGCACAGGCGCGCGCACAGGTTCGACGGCCTCGGGCACAGGCGGTTGGACTCTGAGGCTCTCCGTCGGCGGGGCCGCGACGCTGAGGGTTGCCGGCCCGGGCCGGCCCTCGATCGCCGTCTTCGCCGATCGCAGCGCATTGCGCAGGTCGCCCATCGACGCGAAGCGGTCCTCAGGATTCTTGGCGAGACACCTGAGGACGATGCGCTCGACGGCCTCGGGCAGCGCGCCGATCACGGCGCGGGGCGGGACGAGCGGATCGTTGATGTGCTTGAGGATGACGGCGTAGGGTGTGTCGGCGTCGTAAGGCGGGCGGCCGGTGAGCATCTCGTACAGCACGATGCCCAGCGCGTAGATGTCGCTGCGCGCCTCTCCGCGCTCGCCGCGTCCCTGCTCCGGCGACATGTACGCCGGCGTGCCGATCATCACGCCGCTGCCGGTCAGGCCCGTCTCGCCGATCAGGCGGGCGATGCCAAAGTCGCTCAGCACCGGCCGCTCCAGGCTGGGGAGCAGGACGTTCGCCGGCTTGATGTCGCGATGAATCATGCCCAGGCCGTGCGCGTAGGCGAGCGCGTCGGCCAGGCTGGCGACGACGTCGAGCGTCCGGTCGAGCGGCAGGCGCTCGCCCTTCGCGGCCAGCTCCTGAAGCATCTGCTTGAGCGTCTTGCCGCCTTCGACGTACTCCATCACCATGTAGTAGTTCTCGCCCTGAATGTCGAAATCGAAGACCTGGACGATGTGGGGATGGCGCAAGTCGGCGACGCTCTTCGCTTCGCGCCGGAAGCGGGTGATGAAATCAGGATCCTCGGACAGGTGCGGATGCAGCACCTTGACGGCGATGTAGCGATCGAGGCCGGGCTGGTAGCCTTTGTAGACGTCGGCCATGCCGCCGCGCCCGAGGCGCTCGATGAGCTGGTATTTGCCGAGGGTCGTTCCGGAGAGGTCTGCCATGGTGGGAATCCGAATGATGAATGCAGAATGTCGATGCGGAAAAACGAGAGCTACTCTTGACGTGGCTTGAGCAGTTCCGGCAACCGCTTATGCGATTTCACCCAACGCCGCACCAGTTCGACGTAGAACTTCGCCTGCCTGCCGTCGAGGATAATCATGTCGCGTTTCTTGAGCAGATCCCAGGCCCGGTCGGTTTCGTCGGGTGAAAGGTGGGATTGCAGTCTGTGCTCAACTTCGGCGCAGGAGGCCGGGACGTTCCAGTGCGTCTGCGCTTCGGCGAGCGCGGCGAGGACGAGCCGCTCATTGTCATCCAGTTCTTTCCATACCGCGTCGAAGTAGGTGCTGCTCGCCTGCACCTCGTTCAGCACGGCTTTCACGTCGTCCGGCGCGACGCGCGGGCTGTACTGCGCACCTTCCTTTTCTAGCCGCGCGTTGACGCGGTCGATCAGCGCCGAGCACACCGCTTGCAGCAATGTCGGCTGGCAGCCCGTGACGTCGGCGACGAGTCGCACCGCATCGCGTTCGAACTCCAGCTCGAAACCGTCCCACGGATTCGTGATCAGCACCTCGGCGGCGTCCGGGTCGAGGTAACTCACTTTGACGTTGCGCGAGCCGCTGAAGAAGGGCGACCAGTAGTCGCGAGTCATCTCGTCGAGCGTGTGCACGCCGGCCAGGACGATGGCCAGGCGCGGACGATTGAGCATCGCGTCGCGGAACTGGTAGAGCAGGTCGGGCCGGATCGCGCCGTCTTTGATTTTGTCCTCGATCATCTCGAACTCGTCGAGCATCAGCACCAGCCAGCGACCGTCCCCCAGTCGGTCTTCGACCTCGTTGAGGAAGCGGCGCAGGCCGGTGAACGACTCGGCGAAGTCGCCCGGCTGCGGCGCAGGCGTCTCGACGCTCGCTTTGCGCAGCCGCCGGTGGATTTCGTCGCACAGATTGTACACAAGCGCGCCGGTCGTATCCACTGCGGCAAGCGATTGCAGATTCGCGTACAGCGCGACGTAGGCCGGGCCGAGGTTCTTCTCCAGGTGGTGCAGAATTGACGACTTGCCCATGCGCCGCTGGCCGTGCAGAATGACCGGCTCCTTGAGCGCGGCATCCGCCCACATGCGCTCGATCGTCTCGAACTGGTCACGCCGGCCGACGAAAGGATGACCGGAGTCGGGCATCACCGGCCGCCCGACCAGGTACATGTTGCGGATGTGACGGACTTCGCGAGGCGCGGCGACGATCGACTGTTCGGCGGTGATGATGTCGAACCACTGCTGCGCGACATGGGCTATCAAGACGCGCTCCGGCGATTTGATCTCCTCGGCCATCTTGCGGACGGCATCCGCCCGGATGCTGGCATTCGTGAGCGCGTCGCGCCTGCCGACGTCGGTCGTGAGTGAACGATAGGCGCGCACGAAGCGGCTGACCTCGGCCAGTTTTGAGATCGCTTCGAGGGTGGCGGGACGAAGTGGGCTTTCCATCTCCGGTGTCCAGGTTGTTTCCGAGTCGGCGTCGCTCAGGTTGGCAAATGAAGTTCGATCCAGAAAGTTGTCGAGCGTGCGGAAGGTCTGGTAGGTTTCCTCGCCGTGCCGGTAAGGTGTGAAATGCTCGAAGGCGGCCAGATGATCGCTATCCCACGTCCGATTTTCTAGCAATTCGTAGTACGCAGTTGCGAGCGCCGTGAGCGGCGATGGCCTACGATCGCGCAGCCACGAGGTGAACGCGCGCGCCAGGCGGTCACTCACACCGAATATGGGCGAGCGCCTAGCCAGCTCGCCGAGGATCAGCCGGGTGGTGTAATCCGTCCGCTGCATTCGCCTGCGCTCACGGCTACTGCCGAAACCGGGCGTGCGATACGGCTCAGGCTGCTCGAAGAGATACCTGACTGCGTGAAAGACCTGATCTGGATTGTCTGACAGCCAACCGCGCAGTGCGCGCTGAGCGGCCCAGCGCTGGAAGGGATTGCTTACAATTCGACCGCAGGCTCGCAGCCCGTCGGTGAGATCGGTGTGCAGCGCCGCGCGCAGGATACCGACCAGGTGTGGCAGTGGCAGGACCATCAAATCGTCCCACATCGCCGGGGAGCGGCGCAGGGCAGTTGCCGGGTCGCTCGTGCGCAGCGTGAGCGATGCGATGAGTTGGATCAGATAAAAGGGCAGTCGCAGGACGCCAGCACCCACGGCCACACCCCAAGTCACGCCACCAGCCACGCCCGCGACCACGCCACCAACCACGCCCAAGGCCACGCCAAAGGCCACGCCCGCGGCTACGCCCAAGGCCACGCCAAAGGCCACGCCACCGGCCACGCCCGCGGCCACGCCCAAGGCCATGCCTACGGCCAAGATCACGCCCGCGGCCACGCCAAAGGACACGCCCCAGGCCACGCCCAAGGCCACGCCACCGGCCACGCCCCAGGCCACGCCCAAGGCCACGCCACCGGTCACGCCCCAGGCCACACCAACGGCCACGCCCAAGGCCACGCCGCCGGCCGCGCCTCTGAGGACTCTGCTAATGTCCAGTCTATCCGGATCGAGCAGGCCGGTCGCAATTGAGACAATCAGAGTCATGGCGACGATCAGGAACAGGCACTCAAACGCCAGGCGTATCATCCTCGGCTGTCCGATGCCATGCCAGAAGTGTCGCCACCCTACCCGATCGGCGGCGTCGCCGAGGATGGAGTGGATATAGTCGTTGTAGGCGCTGGGCTTGAAGAACGTCCAGTACAGCAGGCGGAAGAAACCGCTGAAGAAGAAAGGCGATAATGGATCGCGGATCTCGGATTGTGGATTTTGGATTGGGGATTGCGGAGTGCCTGTAGACTGCATCATGTGTGTAACGAATTGCTATCAGCGATATGCCATAAGCGATAAGCCATCAGCCATCCGCCATCAGCCATCAGCTACCAGCCATCAGCCCGATGGGAACAGCCACTTCTTAATCGGATCCCAAAACAGGCCCAGCACACCCAGGATCATGCCGGGCAGGACGGTTCGCAAGAGCGGGATGAAGGCGATGTCTACCCGCTGTGGGGGGGAATAGTCCACGCTGCCGCTGCCCTCGATCGTCGCGCGCGGCGTGAACTCCAGGGAGCCGCTGCCGAAAACGGGCGCCTGCGCCAGGCTGTAGCGCACCCGCAGCGACTGCTTGCCGCCCGGCGACAGTTTGTCCAGTTTCATGGTGTTGCTCGAATCTTCGGCGACGCGCACCACCGGCGCGTCGCCGAAGGCCAGCACGACCGTGCCGCTGATCGCCTCCTGCGCAACGTTCGTCACGGTCATCTCGATCGTCCCCTCGTCGCCGCGCGCGATGTAACGCGGATACGTCAGCGTGATCGCGATCTGCGGCGCGTCGGGGTGGCTGAGCGCGGGCGAATACTCGATCGGGAAGAGCCAGAAGAACGCCATCAGGCCGGCGATCATCAACACGCCGCCGAGCGCGTAGTAGGCGTAGGGCCGCCAGCGATCCCAGGCGCCGGGCTTCTTCTCCGGCGGCACGACCTGCACTTTGAACGTCGCATCGGGCGGCAGCGTCAGGACGGCGGGCGCCGGCGGCCGAGCCACGCGCTTGGCCATCAGCTCGCCCCTCGCCGGCTCAACGTGCGCAGCGCTTCGAGCAGGAATGAGATCAGTGTGAGCACGAGCATCAGGATCATGCCCGGCCCGAAATTCACCACGATCGAAACCAGACCGATCACGGCCGCGGCTATGAGCAGCGCCGCGGGCAGTCGTGCCTCCGCCGGCTTAGGCGACGTGCGACGCGGCGCAAACAGGCGCTTCAGTGTTGCGCCTTCCACGCCGTTGAGCGCCATTTCTTCGCGGTAGTGGCGTATGGCTTCAGCCAGTTTGCCGGTCTCGTACAGGTAATAGCCGAAGATCTGCAGTTTCCACGGATTGCCGTGGGTTTCCTCATAAGCCGCATGCACCTCGTCCGCAGAGAACGTTCGACCCCCCAGTTGCCCGAGGCCGTTCAATAGCTCGCCCGACTCGGCTCTACTCATCTCACCGAGCCGCAGTGAGGTGAAGATATTGAAGAAAGGCGACGTCGTCACGCCGTCGCGGGCGAGATCGGCCAGTTTTTCCTGGCTGGCGACGACCAGCGCCAGGTCTCCCGTCGAGGCCAGGCTGCGCAGCGCGCCGAAGAACTCTTTTGAGAACTCTCCGGACTGTTCGAACTCGTCCAGGCACAGGACGACCTTGCGGCCCTGGATAGCGCGTTCCAGGTCGCGGATCGTCTCGCCTTCCGTGTGAAGCGCGTCGAGCGCGCGGGCGATGAAGTCTTCGGTGCTTTCGACGCGCTCTAAGTCGATGTAGTGAAACTCGTGTTCCTGACCCAGCCTGTCCGGGCCGGTCGCGGCGATGACGGCCAGCAGCGACGACTTGCCGATGCGCCGCTCGCCGACAATCGACACGCTCTGCATCGCCGCCAGCCGCTCGAAGATTTGCCTCAATTCGTGCTTTCGTCCGAAGAAGCGCTTCGGATCGCGGATGATGCCGCGCTCGGTGAAGGGGTTCGGTGCGTCCATGTGTGCCTCCGGTAATCCTACATGATTTTACTCCTCTTTGTCATGATGGGGCAAACGGCCTCACCCCCCGGCCCCCTCTCCCGACATCACACTGCCGATGTCGGGAGAGGGGGAGCACGTCTTGCGTCACGAAGCTGCTCCCCTCTCCTGGCGACATCTGTTCCGTCGCCAGGAGAGGGGTTGGGGGTGAGGTAGATCATGCTACAATCGTTCCACTATGCGATGCGCAGTTTGGCTTTTCATTGCTGCGACGTGGCTGGTGTCGGCCTGCGCGCCGCGCACGCCGGAGCCGACACCTACACCCGTACCCAGCCCGACGCCGATCCCCACGCCGACCGCTACGGCTGCGCCTACGCAGACTCCCACGCCGACGCGCGTCCCCCGCGAAGCGTGTCCGCCGCCTGACCCGAACGCGGCCTGGATCGCGCCGCCGGATTTTGGCGGCTATCCCGGCGCGATGAGCGGCTTCCTCAATGCCGGAGGCTCGGCGGACGCGCTGCGAACGATTCTGACAAACGCCAGCTCGATCGGCGCGCAGTTCGGCGGCGTGTGGCCGTTCGACCTGACCGGCGACGGCGATCCCGAAACGATCGTCTCGATCTACGATCCGCTGGGCCAGGTATATGGACCGGTACCGACTGGCCTGCTGCTGGTATACCGCTGCGCCGATCAATTGGCGCTGCTTCTGTATCACGATGCCGGCCCGCCGATGCCGCAAGTAGCGCGCATGGCCGATCTCGTCGGCGCAGGGCGAGGCGGCGAAATCGCGGTGGTTCATTCGGACTGCGGCGCGCATACCTGCTTTGACACGCTCGACGTGCTCGGCTGGGACGGCGCGGGCTTCGTCAGCCTGATGGGCGATCGCTTGCAGATGCCGCATCCCACCTATGCGTTCGTCGATCTGGACGGCGATCCGGCGCTCGAGATCCAGGCGGTGAGCGGTCAAATCGCGTCGGCCGGCGCGGGACCGCAGCGCACGGCCACAGAGACCTGGGATTGGAACGGCTCGCAGTACGTCAAAGTCGCCGAATCCATCTCGCCGCCGGAGTATCGCATTCACGTCGTCCACGACGCCGACGATTTGCTGCTGCGCGGCGACGTCGCCGACGCGATCGAGCTGTACAACCGTGTCATCGGCGACGAAATGCTGAGAGATTGGTTATTGGAGATTGGCGTGGAAAGGCCGAATGATCGCGCCAATCTCACGGCGTATGCCTGGTATCGGATCGTGATGGCGAAGGTGCGGCTGGGCGACGTTGCCTCGGCGCAGGCAGCGTTCGATCGCTTGAGCGCCGATTTCCCGGCTGGCGCGCCCGGCCACGAATATCAAGAATTGGCGCAGATCTTCTGGTCGAAGTATCAGGAGAGCAATAGCCTCAGCGTGGCGTGCCTCGCCGCCAACGCTCACGCCAACAACGAGACCGATGTGCTCGACGGCCTGAACGCGTTCGGATACGCCAATCGGCAGTACGTGGCGCAGGATATGTGCCCCTTTGTCGGACCTTGAATTCAACACAACCTGCCGCGGGCATGCTATAATCTTTGCGAGGAGGATGTATGGCTCGCACAGCCAATGATTCGCTCAAGATTACAGTGACATTGCCGAAGGCGCTGGTTCGGCGGCTTCGGAAGCAGGTTCCCGCGCGCGTGCGCGATCAGTTTGTCGCGCACGCGCTCGAAGAGAGTCTGGCCCTAGCTGAGCAGACAGCAGTGTTGGAAGAAACAGCGGGGGTATGGAAGGAGTCCGATTATCCTGAGCTGAAAACGCCTGAAGATATTGATCGCTGGCTGGCGGCACTGCGCGGCGGCTGGTTTGAGCGCTTCGAACAGCGTCCGACGCGCCGAGCCTGAACTATGGCCGGGTATCTTCTTGACTCCGGTCTCGTCATTCGCCATCTGCGCGGCGATCCAGAAGCTGTGCAAATGCTGCGCGAACTCAGTCGCCGCGCACGCCTGGGTATATCAGTGGTGACACATCTAGAAGTGTATGCGGGGATGCGGCCGCAACAGGCATATCAGACTCGCAAGTTGCTCTCTCGTTTCGTCGCGCATGATGTGGATCGCGAGATTGCCGAGCGCGCAGGTGAGTACGTGCGGCGCTATCGCGAGCGCGGCACGAGCATCCCTGATGCGATCGTCGCTGCCACAGCCACGCGCCATAGCTTGACGCTGGTTACCCTTAATTCAAGGCACTTCCCCATGCCAGAAATACGCCTCTATGTGCCCGCGGCGGATACATGATTCAGCCCCCTCGTGTCATCGACTACGAAGGTTCACGTTACAGCACAGAGTTCTGGAGCCCGGCGCGCGAGTACGAGGACCGCGTCGAGCGCATCGCGCTGCGGGCGATGCTGCCGCCGCGCGGGCGGCGGCTCGTCGAGATCGGCGCGGGCGCCGGACGGCTGGGAGCGCTGTATCTCGGTTACGACGAGATCGTGCTGATGGATTACGCGCGCTCGACGCTGCTCGAAGCGCGTGCACGCTGGGCAGGCGACCCGCGCTTCAAGTTCGTCGCCGCCGACGCGTACCGCCTCCCGTTCGCCGACGCTGCGTTCGACACGCTCGTGATGGTGCGCGTGATGCATCATCTGGTCGACGTTCCGAAAGCGCTGGGCCAAATCGCGGCGGCGCTCCGCGCCGGTGGGACATTCGTCGTCGAGTTCGCCAACAAGCGCAATCTCAAGGCGATGCTGCGCTACGCTTTCCGCCGCCAGCCCTGGTCGCCCTATTCCCGCGAGCCGGTCGAGTTCGTCGAGCTGAACTTCGATTTTCACCCGGCCTGGATGCAAGACCAGTTGCGCGCGGCGGGGTTCGACATCGGGCAGGGTCGATCGGTATCCTTCTTCCGCGTCGGCTCCTTGAAGCGACTGCTGCGCGCGAAGATACTGGCGTCGGCCGACGGCGCGCTGCAGCGACCTCTCGCGCCGCTGGCGCTGGCGCCCAGCCAGTTCCTGCTGTGCACGATGCGCCGCGCCGCCGCGATACGAGAAGTGGCCGGCCTCTTCAAGTGCCCCGAGTGCGGATCGACCGAATGGCGCGAAGCGCCCGAGGCGCTGACGTGCGCCAACGGGCATGTCTGGCCAGTACGTGATGGGGTGTACGAGTTCAGGACGACAGGCGAATGACGAAGGACGAATGACCGCTTCACATCGCGAAATTCGTCCTTGGTCACCCTGGTAATTGCACACATGTTGGGGCGACAGTTGCACTGTCGCGCAGCGCCCGCAGTGCAACTGCGGACGAACGGACTTGTGGATAATCACCAGTCGTCACCCTCTTGCGATTTCGCCTGGCAGGGACTATACTTATTTTGCATTCGCCGAATTAACCGGGGGGGCTTCATCCCATGAGATTATCCTGCCTGCAAGAGAACCTGGCCAAAGGGCTGAGCATCGTCGGGCGAGCCGTCGCGCCGCGCTCGACGCTGCCGGTGCTGGGCAACGTGCTGCTCGCGACCGACAACGGTCGCTTACGGCTCGCCGCGACGAATCTGGAGATCGGCATCACGTGCTGGATCGGCGCGAAAGTGGAGGAGGACGGCGCGATCACGGTGCCGGCGCGCACCTTCATCGACCTGGTCAACGCGCTCCCGCAGGATCGCGTCGACATGGAATTGGCGGTGCGCACCCAAACGCTCAACGTGCGCTCGGGACGCTTCGAGAACAACATCAAAGGCATCGACGCGCAGGAGTTTCCGATCATCCCGAGCTTCGAAGAAGACAGCGCCGTCCAGATCGCACCTGACGCGCTGAAGAAGATGATCGAGCAGGTCGTCTTCGCCGCCGCGACGGACGAAAGCCGCCCGATTCTGACCGGCGTGCTGGCCAAGTTCAGCGGCGACAATCTCGTCTTCGCCGCCGCCGACGGCTTCCGGCTGTCCGTGCGGGCAGCGCCGCTGCTCACGCCGGTGAGCAAGCCGATCGAAGTGATCATTCCGGCGCGCGCGCTGGCCGAGCTGGGCCGCGTTTCCGGCGAGCAGAAAGACCCGATCAGTATTCTGTTCCCGCCGCAGCGCAGCCAGGTCCTGTTTCACCTGAGCAACGTCGAGCTGGTGTCGCAACTGATCGACGGCAAGTTCCCCGATTACAGCGCCATCGTGCCTAAGCGTTACGAGACGCGCGCCGTGATGGATACCGCGCCGCTGCTGAAGGCGTGCCGGGCGGCAAGCGTGTTCGCCCGCGAGAACTCCAACATCGCGCGGGTGACGATCGCCCCTGGGAGCGAGCTGGCGCCGGGGCACGTGACTGTGCAGGCGACCAGCGCCGAGACCGGCGACAACGCCGGCGAGCTGGACGCCTCGGTGGAAGGCGCGCAGGTCGAGATCGCCTTCAACGTGAAGTTCATGATCGAGGTCCTGAGCGTCGCCGGCACGTCTCAGATAGCGTTGGAGACGACTTCGCCTTCGTCGCCCGGCATGATCCGTCCGATCGGCGACGACGCCTTCACCCACGTCATCATGCCGATGCACATCGGCGGGCGATAGAACGAGGTTGCCGGTTGACTGGACGCCCCCGGACCCTACGCCGTCTGGGGGCGTTGTTGTTGGTCGACACCTGCCCTGCCTGCACCTGTGGCGCAGGCACAGGTGAGCGAAGCCGAAGGGTCGCCCGCCACCGATAGGGGAGGTATGCAGTGGCCATCAAGAAACTGACCGTGAAGCAAGCCCGCCGGGCATGCCCGCCAAATCGATTCACCTTCGGGACGACGGCTGAGCTGCCGGCGGCCACCGACATTTTCGGGCAGCCGCGCGCGACGCGCGCTATCGACTTCGGCATCGACGTCGGCGGGCCGGGCTTCAACATATTCGTATTGGGGCCGGGCGGCAGCGGTCGCGCCACCACTATCGAGCGCTTTCTGTCTGACAAGGCTACCCGCGGGAAGGTCCCCGACGACTGGGTGTACGTGCACAACTTCGTCGATCCCTACAAGCCGCGCGCGATGCGGCTGCCACCCGGACGGGCGAACGCGTTCCGGCAAGATATGCAGTCGCTGGTCGGCCATCTGGAAACTGATGTGCCGCGCGCGTTTGAGTCCGAGGAGTACCATCAGGCGCGCGCCCGGGTATCGCGCGAGCTCGACGAAAAGCAGCAGGCGGCGTATCACGAGCTGGAATCGGCGGCGGCACAGCGCAATTACGCCATCGTGCGCACGCCCGGCGGCCTGCTGATCGCGCCGCTCGTGGACGGGAAGCCGGCGCCGATCGAAGCGCTCGCCGGCCTGCCGCCCGATCAGCGGCAGCAGATGGAACAGACGGGTATGGACCTGCAGCAGATTCTGGCCGATTCGGTGCGCAAGGTGCGTATCTACGAGAAGGAGGCTCAAGAGGCCGTGGCCGAGCTTGACCGCCAGGTGGCGGCTAACGTCGCCGGGCACGTCGTGGATGCGCTGATCGAGCGCTACCAGGCCGACTGTCCAGAGGTCGCCGAGTATCTCGAGGAAGTGCGCCGGGACATCATCGACCACATCGGGGAGTTCAGCCCCAATCAACAGCAGCAGCCTCAACCCCCCGATCCGCTGCGCGGCCCGTCCGCGCGCCTGCGCTACCAGGTGAATGTCCTGGTCGATCACGCGCGCACGGTCGGTGCGCCGGTAGTGAACGAGCGCAATCCCTCCTTCATGAACCTGATCGGCCGCATCGAGCGCGACGTGCGCTTCGGCGGGACGGTCATGGACTTCACTATGCTGCGGTCGGGCGCGCTGCACCGCGCGAACGGCGGCTACCTCGTCCTGCGCGCCAAGGATGTGCTCAACGACCCGATCGGGTGGGCGGCGTTGAAGCGCGCCCTCGACAGTGGCCAGGTGCAGATCGACGATCCGGGCACTCAGTTTCAGATGTTCTCAACTCGCACGCTTGAGCCTGAACCGATTCCGCTCGACGTGAAGGTGATTATGCTGGGCAGCCCCAGCCTGTACTACTTCCTCTACGCGGTCGACGAGGATTTCCAGAAGCTGTTCAAGGTGAAAGCAGACTTCGCGCCGGAGATGGATCGCACGCCGGAAAACGAGCACGCCTACGCGATGTTCATCCGGGCGCGCTGCGACGAAGAGAGCCTGCGCCCGTTGGATCGGGGCGCCGTGGCGTATGTCGTCGAATACGGCTCGTGGCTGGCCGAGGATCAAGACAAGCTCAGCACGCGCTTCGGCGAAGTGGCGAACGTGGTCCGCGAAGCGTCGTACTGGGCCGGCAAAGCAGGCCGCGACGTCGTGACGCTCGGCGACGTGAGCACGGCGATTCGCGAAGCGCGCCAGCGCGCCGATCAAATCGAGCAGCAGTCGCGCCGCTTGATTCTCGACGGCACGATTACGATCGCCACACAGGGGGCGATCGTCGGCCAGATCAATGGATTATCTGTGCGCATCGCCGGCGATCATGCGTTCGCGCTGCCGTCGCGCATCAGCGCGCGGACGTACCTGGGCCGGGCGGGCGTCATCAACATCGAGCGTGAAGTCAAATTGAGCGGCCGCATTCACGACAAGGGCGTCTTGATCCTGCAGGGGTATCTGGGCAGCCAATACGCCGTCGAGCGCCCGCTCACGCTGAGCGCGAGCCTGGTCTTCGAGCAGTCGTACAGCGACGTCGACGGCGACAGCGCGTCGAGCACTGAACTGTACGCGCTCCTGTCTAGCCTGTCCGGCCTGCCCATCCGGCAGGACATCGCCGTGACGGGATCGGTCGATCAGCACGGGCGAGTGCAGGCCATCGGCGGAGTGACGCACAAGGTGGAAGGTTTCTTCGACCTGTGCCACGAGCGCGGGCTGACCGGCGAGCAGGGCGTGATGATACCGGCCACCAACGTGAAAAACCTCATGCTGCGCGAAGACGTCGTCCAGGCGATCGACAAGGGTCGCTTCCACATCTGGGCAGTCAGCACCGTCGACGAAGGCATCGAGCTGCTAACAGGTGTCAAGGCGGGCAAGCGCGGCGCAAAAGGGAAGTTTCCTCCTGACTCGGTGCATGGCCGCGTCGAGGCGCGCCTCAAGGAGATCGCCGAGCGGATGGAGAAAGCCGGCAAATCGGCGGAAGATAAAGGCAACAGCAAGTCGAGCCACGAACCGAACGGCGACCGGTCCGATGCGCCGAAGCGCAGACGAAAGACGAAATGTTGATCGGCGTCGGGCCGGCGATGCTGGTGGCAACGTCGATCGGATTCGCCGTAGCGGGCGCAGGCGCAGTGTGGATCTCCCGCTGGATTGGCGCCAGGGTCGAGCGCGCATGGCCTCCCGCAGAGCCATCGCAGGCCATACGCATGCGGGTCCACGAGTGGGCCGTGTTTGTGGCGTTTGCCTGGGGAATGCTCAGCACCGGGCCTTTTGCTGGGTAGGTCCATCGGCCTGGGGTTCGGCTTTCTGGAGAGCGCGTTCTTTATCCTCGACGGTGTGGGTAGTTTTGCGGTGCTCGTGTTGATGTGGGTGCGCCTGGCTACCCTGGTCGCACACTGCGGCACAACCGGGTTGACCGGCGCGGGTTACGCGCGGGCGCGACTGTCGGGTGACCGGCGCGCACTGTGGCGCGGCCTGGGACGCGCGGCAGTGGTCCACGCAGCCTGGAACGCGCTTGCCGTAGGCGCGCTTCCCCTGCTCACTGTGCTCGGGCCTGGCGAATCTATCGCGTGCTGCCTCGCGCTGATCTATGCGCCTCTGCTGATCGTCGCCGCGCTGCGAGTCTTGCCTCGCGTTGTTACTGCGGAGATCCACAAATCGATCCAGGACGACCATGCCCTGGCGGGCGTGCCCCTGCCGAGGGAGTGGTCGCCGATCGTCGACGGATTGTGGTGGCGGATCGCCGGCGGCAAGCCGCAACACCCATCGCCGGCCACCGGCGACACCCCGACGCCGGCCTAGCATCGCGCCATATTTATCAGCGTTCTCAACCTCTCAGCGCCTCAGTGAGTAGCGAAGCATCCCGCTCGAAGGTGCGAGACGCTTCGCGGATGGCGGCTGGTCTATTTCGGCTTTTCGCCGAGCAGCCTTTCAAACCCCTTCAAGTATTCGAGTGGCAGAGGGAATATGATCGTCGAGTTTTTCTCGGCTGCGATCTCGGTCAGCGTTTGCAGGTAGCGCAGCTGGAGGGCGGCCGGCTGCTCGGCCATGCGGCCGGCGGCTTCGGCGAGCCGCTGCGCCGCCTGGTATTCACCCTCGGCGTGAATGACCTTGGCGCGCTTCACGCGTTCCGCCTCGGCCTGCGCGGCCATCGCACGCTGCATCGTGTCGGGCAATCGGACGTCTCTCACCTCGACGGCGCCGACCTTGACGCCCCACGGCTCGGTGGCCTCGTCGATGATGACCTGCAGTTTCTCATTGATGCGCTCGCGGCGTGCCAGCAGCTCGTCCATCTCTGATTGACCGATCACGTTGCGCAGCGTCGTCTGCGTGACGAAGAAAGAGGCGCGCCGGAAGTCCTCCACGGCCACGACGGACTTTGCGGGATCGACGACGCGGTAGAACACGACGGCGTCCACTTCGATCGTCACGTTGTCGAGCGTGATCACCCGCTGCTGCGGCACGTCCAGCGTCACCACACGAATGCTGACGCGTATGAGCCTGTCGATGAACGGGATGATCACGACCAGTCCCGGCCCCTTCACGCTCGACAGGCGACCCAGGCGCAGAATTACGCCGCGCTCCCATTCCGGGAGGATCTTGATCGCCGCCGTGAGGATCACGACCAGCAGAATGAGGAGAGACAGCAGCACCAGGCCGCCCGAACTGAAGAGTGCGTCTAACATGTATGCCTCCTTGCTATCTAAAACGGGTCTGACTGCATTGTACTCCCATTCCGCCAGGGCGTACAGGGCCGTGAGACCCGTCGCGGGCAATTGGGGATATAATGTATATGATTGAGGCTGGCGATGATACGGCGCATACTCGGGTTGTTTATATGCAGCTTGCTCACCGTGTTAGTGGCGACGGTGGCCACGGCGGCGCAGGATGAAGCGCCGCGCGTGTATCGCATCGTGTTGCAGGGTCCCCTCACGCCGGTGTGGGCCACGCACATCGAGCGCAGCATCGCCGCGGCCGAGCGAGATGGCGCAGAAGCCCTCTTAATCGTGCTCGACACGCCGGGTGGTCAGATTAACCTGATGCAGCAGCTCGTGGAGATCATGCGCGCCAGCGACGTGCCGCTCGTGGTGTACGTCTCGCCGCGCGGCGCGGCGGCCGCCTCGGCCGGCACCCTCATCACACTCGCGGCTCACGTCGCGGCGATGGCGCCGGAGACGACGATCGGCGCAGCCAGCCCGGTCGGCGGTGAAGGGCAAGATATCGGCGAGACGCTCGAGCAGAAAGTCAAGCAAGACATTCGCGCCCTGGCGCGCGCGCTCACCGGTCGACGCGGCGAGCAGGCTACGTCGCTCGCGGAGGCGATGATCGAAGAGGCCAAGGCAGTCCACGCGCACGAGGCGCTGGCGGCCGCTCTGATCGACTTCGTGGCAGTCGATGAGCCTGACCTGCTGCGGCAACTGGACGGGTTCACCGTCGAGGTGGCCAATCGCCCGGTGACGCTGAACACGGCCGGAGCGCAGATTCAAACGCTTGAGATGTCCTGGTTCGAGCAGCTCTTGAATCGGGTGATCGACCCAAATGTCTTGGCGATTCTGCTGTTCATCGGCATACAGGCAATCCTGATCGAGTTGTCGAACCCCGGCGGCTGGGTAGCAGGCTTCATCGGCGTCGTGTGCCTGGCGTTGGCGCTGTATGGACTGGGCGTGATTCCGGTGAACTGGTTCGGCCTCGCCCTGATCGTGATCGCTTTCGCACTCTTTATCTACGACCTCACCTCACCTACGCACGGGGTGTTGACCGCGGTCGCGGCAGGCACTCTCGTCGCCGGCCTGCTGGTTCTGTTCAGCGAGCCTGGAGCGGAGCAGTTCGGACGGCTGTCGCTTCCTCTGGCGATCGGTCTGGGAGTGGGTGCAGCCGCGTTCTTCGGCTTTATCGTCGTGAAGGGACTGCGCGCTCAACTGGCCAAACCCGCGTTCGGCGGGGAGGCGCTCATCGGTTCGACCGGCGTCGCGCGCGGCGATCTCAAACCGGAAGGGCTCGTGTTCGTGCAGGGAGAGCGCTGGCGGGCCGTTGCGGAAGATGGTGCAGTGGAGGATGGCGCGCCTGTGCAGGTGGTGGGCAGAGACGGCCTGCGACTCAAGGTGCGGCGCATACAGCCTGAAAAGTGACCGGCACCTCAAAGGTGCCGGTCACTTTGTGTTCACCACCCGAATCGTTCTTCCTTCCAAATATTTGCCGTCATCGAGTAGCCGGCCTGTTCCCAGAAGCCGGGACGATCCTTGGCTATGAACTCCAGCCCGCGCAGCCATTTACCTCCCTTCCAGAAGTACCGATCGTTCGCGTCCATGGGCCTGCCGGGCAGCGCCCCGGCCACACCGCGCAGCGGATAGCCGTGCTCGGCGTCGAGCGGCTGGCCGTTAAAGTGCGTCGCCATGATGAACTGGTCGCCCAGCGCCAGCTCGATGGGAATATTCACGGTGAAGCCATACTCGCAGTGCTGCATGATGAACCTGGCTTCGGGTTTGGGCTTGATGGTGCCCTGGTCGATCAAGTCCTGGATGTGGACGCCCTCCCACTCTGTGTCGAACTTGCTCCAGCGCGTGACGCAGTGAATGTCCATGGCGATCTTGCGGCGGGGCAGTTGATTGAACTCCTCCCAAGTCCAGCGCTTCTCTTCTTCGACCAGACCGAATACGCGAAAGTCCCACGTCGCCGGGTTGAATGGAGGGACCGGCCCGTAGTGCAGCACCGGGAATTTCTGCGTGAGCGACTGGCCGGGGGGCAGGCGACCCATCTTACGCACGACGCCCTCCTGCTCGCGGCGGCCCAGCAAGCTGTTTAGCATGGCATCCTCCCTGACGTTTTCTGGCTCAATTATATCGCAGACCCTTACGCGGAGATTAACAGCGGGCGACGCTTGCGGTCGCCCGCCTTCATCCACATTCTAGTCTTGCGAAGGCCGCGCTCGTTACACTCACCGGGTTCCAAAGCAAAACCCGCCTCCAGTGCTTCGGAGGCGGGCTTTGGCGTGGTTGTGAAGCGGCGGGACTAGACGGCGGTGACGATTTGGGAGAAGATGTTGCCGATGGCCGGACCGAGGACCGCCAGGATGACGATCACCACGATGGCCACCAGAACGAGAATCAGCGCATACTCCACCAATCCCTGTCCCTCTTCACGCGGCGCGAACAACATGGTTATATCTCCTTTCTAATGAATGTGGGGCTTTTGCCCGTGGCTCGGTATCCCATACCGACAGCCACATGATAAACCAGATTGGCCGATTTGTGCACAACAGTATGGTTAGAATCGACCGAGGGCGGATGGTACCGTGGTGCTAATCGGCCAGGCGTTCTGGCCGGTTTGACATGGTATAATCGCTGCGCCCCACGGGAGTGCAGCTCGATCGATCCGAGGTTAACAATGAACAAACCGCTGCGTATCATGCTGCTCATGGCGAAGACCGGCGGTGGTCATGGCGCGGTCGCCGATGCGATCGCGCAGACGCTCAAGCAACTATACGGAGATGCCGTCGAGCCGCGAGTCGCCGACGGTCTGCGCGACTTTGCACCCTTTCCATTCGTACTCATCGAAACGACGTATCCCCTCCAGGTCAAGCTGGGCGGCGATGGTTACGGCATGGCCTGGCGGGTGCTGAACGACGCCGTCCGCGCCAAGCGCCTCATGAAGTCCACCTGGCCGTTCGTGCGCTCGGCTGTGCTGGACATCGTCGCGCAGCCGGTCGATGCGATTGTGGCCGTCCATCCCCTGTTCGTCTACCCATGCCTGTGGGCCATGCATCGCACCGGCCGGCGCCTACCCTTCATCACGATGGTATCCGACCTGATCGTCGTACACGCCCTGTGGTGCGATCCGGGAACAGACAGCATGCTCGTTCCCACCACAACCAGCCGGGGCTACGCGATCCAGCATGGCGTTCCTGCCCAGAAGATACGGGTGACCGGCATGCCGATTCGGCCGCAGTTTGCCGAACCGATCGAGCCGCGCCCGGCCGCGCGCGCCCGGCTGGGTCTTCAGGTGGACAAGCGCGCCGTGCTGCTCATGGGCGGCGGGGACGGTCTGGGCAACCTGGGCGAGATCGTCCGCGCCATCGGCTTCTCGGGACTTGACGTGCAGATGATCGTCGTCGCCGGCCGCAACGAGAAGCTCAGGAAGCAATTTGCAGAAACGGAGTGGCCGATCCCGACGCGAATCTATGGATTCACACAAGAGATTCCGTCGCTGATGAATGCCGCCGACGTATTGATCAGCAAGGCCGGCCCGACGACCGTGGCCGAGGCGCTGGCCCGTGAGCTGCCGACGATCCTCAGCGGCTTCATCCCAACGCAAGAGGAAGAGAACGTCACGTATCTGGTCGACGCGGGAGCCGGCGTTCTGGCGGAAGAGCCTGATCGCATCGTCGGCGTGCTTCGCAGTTGGCTGTCGGATCACGGGCAAACGCTGGCCCGGATGTCGGCGGCTGCACGCGCGGCCGCGCGTCCTCGCGCCGCGTTCGACGCCGCCGAAGCGATCTACACAACCGCGCGTGACACACCCGTCATCGTTCAGCCGCCGCGCCGCGAGCCTCTGCTCGCTGCGCTGGAGCGCTTCCTCGGCGCGGATGGCGTCGTTGATTATCTCAAAGAAGGCGTGTATAATCGGCGCCGTCGATAAGCAGCATGCGAGCCGAGCGATGGAGTCTTACGTGGTCTACCTGTCCTGGATGGTTCAGCGCACGCTGCGTGGCTGGGTCGTCGCACGTCTTTGTCGTATTGCGCCTGGTGACCGGTTGACGTAACTGCACTTCGACGCTCGGACCGCAGGCGCACCGCCTGCGGTCTTTTTTTTGCGGAGGCCCTCGTGATCGCAGTCAATCTCGTCGACGTGTCGCTGAGCTTAGCAGGCCGGCCGATCCTCTCCGGCTTATCGCTCGAGATTCACGCCGACCGCGTGATCGGCCTGGTCGGGCCGAACGGCGTGGGCAAGTCGTCGCTGCTGAAGCTCATCGCCGGAGAATACGCGCCCGATGCCGGAACGCTGACCCGCGCCAGGGGTTTGACGATCGGCTACCTGGCTCAGGAACCCGTTCTCGCTCCTGACAAGACGGCGCTCGCGGAGGCGATGACCGCCGTGCCTGAGCTGGCGCGAATCGAAGCCGGGCTTCAGCGCATCGAGGCGCGCCTCTCTGACCCGACCGTGTACGGCGATGCGAAGAGACTCGCCCGTGCGCTCGACCAGCAGGCCGAGCTGCATGCGCGCTACGACGCGCTTGCAGGAGCGACATTCGAGCAGCGCGTGCGCGATACGCTGGCCGGCCTCGGGTTTGACGAAGCGGACCTTCACACATACACCACCATGTTGAGCGGCGGGCAGAGGAAACTCGTCGGTCTGGCGCGGCTGCTCGTCGCCCAGCCCGATTTGCTCCTGCTCGACGAGCCGGACAACCACCTCGACCTGAACGGTAAGGTCTTTCTCGAGAAGTTCATCCAGAGCTATCCAGGCGCGGTGGTCATCGTATCGCACGACCGCTACCTGCTGGATCGCGTCGTCGACGAGATCGCCGACCTGGAAGGTGGGCGCATCCAGGTGTATCCCGGCGGCTATTCGGAGTTCGCATTCGACAAGGAGATGCGCCTGGCGCGGCAGCAGCAACTGTACCAGGTACAGCAGCGCGAGATCAGGCGCCTCGATACGGCGGCCAAGCGCCTGCTGGTGTGGGGGCGCACCTACGACAATCCCAAGCTGATCCGGCGCGGCAAGAATATCCTCACGCGCATCGAGAAGATGGACAAGATCGATCGTCCCGTGTTGGAGCGCAAGCGCATCGGGCTGGAGCTTGACGGCTGGCGCGGCAGCAGCAAGGTGCTGGAGATCAAGCGCCTCTCCAAGGCATTCGGCGCGAACACCGTCCTTCGCGACGTGAGCCTGCTCATCCGGCACGGCGAGCGCGTCGCGCTGGTGGGGCCGAACGCCGCAGGCAAGTCGTTGCTGCTGCGGGCGATCCTGGGACAGGAAACGCCCGACAGGGGCGAGATTGCCGTCGGCCCCAGTGTGCAGATCGGTTACTATGCCCAGCATCACGAGACGCTGGACTTCTCGCAGACGCTGATCGATGCTGTCCGCCGCGCCAAACCGATGAGCGAGGAAGCGGCCGTAGCTTTCCTGCTCAAGTTCCTGTACTCATACCATCAGACACGCCAACGTGTGGCCGACCTGTCGGGCGGCGAGCGCAGCCGGCTGCAACTGGCGCTGCTGATGCTGAGCGGGGCAAACTTCCTGCTGCTCGACGAGCCGACGAACAACCTCGATATTGCTTCGGCGGAGGTGCTCGAGTCGGCGCTCGACGACTTCGAGGGCACGGTGCTGGCCGTCTCGCACGACCGTTACTTCGTCGATCGGTACGCGGGCCGGCTGGTCGAGTTGAGAGACGGCGTCATCGCCGAGTATCCTGGCACGTACAATGAGTACCTGGGTTCGCAGTGATGTGTATCGCTTTCAGCCGTGATGTCTGTCACTGTCCCGGCCGCTTCGACTGGACTATGCTGCTCCTGACTCTTCTTGTCCGCTTTGTCAGGAGTGTGCTATGGAGATCACTCGACAGTCCGATTACGCTGTTCGCGCCGTGCTGGACCTGGCGATGCTTTCAGACGACGAGCGTGCATTCTCGGAGGCGATTGCCGGCCGGCAGGATATCCCTGCGGCTTTCCTCACCAAGATTTTCTCACGCCTCGCGGCCGAGGGCATTGTGACAACGCGCCGGGGGGTGAAAGGCGGTGTGCGCCTGGCGCGCCCGGCGAGCGAGATCACGATGCTCGAAGTCATCGAGGCTATCGACGGTCCGATCGCGCTTAACCGCTGCACTCGCCGTCCCAGCGACTGCCCGCTCGATGCAACGTGCGCCGTGTCTCCTATCTGGCGCACGCTGTGCGACGAGCTGCGCGCCCGGCTGAACAGTATCACCTTCGAAATGCTAGCCGCCTCGGCCCGGTCGAAACGGGCCGGGGCAGCCTCCGCTGTGCTCCGGGACTCGGCAGAGCCGAGCTGAACGGCGCGACCTCACGCCCGGAACGTCTCAAACTGCCACGCGTATTCGCCCGCTGGCCACGGCCGCCCGAACTTCTCGAACGGATCGAAGCGGTTGTCGAGCAAGGGGTTGCGCGGAGCGACTTTTCCGTGTGGCAATCAGGCGAGGGTTGCGTCAGGCTTCAACAGGCTGCTCGTGCAACACGATCAACTGGTCAGCACGCAGCGCCAGACTGGCAAACGTGCGCCCTTCATTGTCGCTGAACTCGACTTCAAACACATCCGGCGCGAGCAGTTCGACGACCGTGCCGACTTGCCCACGGCGCAACTTGCGCTGGGGCAACTCTTCGATCAGAGCCACAACGTCAAGAAGGTCGATGCTGTCACTCATGCCTGCCTCGTCTACGCGGCGACCTTCAACTCGCGCGCCTGCCGATCCGCATTATACGACGACCGGACGAGCGGTCCGGACTCGACCCAGCGAAAGCCCATCTCGATCCCGAGGCGCTTGTATTCGGCGAACTGCTGCGGTGTCACGAAGCGCTCGACGGGCAGATGTTTTTTGCTCGGCTGGAGATATTGGCCGACGGTGAGGATATCCATGCCCAGGGCGGCGAGATCGCGCATGACCTCGATCACTTCCTCGTCCGTCTCGCCCAGCCCGACCATGATGCCGCTCTTCGTGATCTGGGCGGGGTTGAGCTTCTTGGCGTTGCCCAGCGTCGCCATCGCCCACTCGTAGCGATCCTGCGGCTGGACTTTCTTGAACAGGCGCGGCACGGTTTCCACGTTGTGGTTGAGGATGTCCGGCTGCTCGTCGACGACGGTCTTCAGCGCGTCGAGGCTGCCTTTGAAATCGGGGATCAAGACCTCGATCGTGCAGCCCGGCTGCAACTGGCGCACTTCTCGGATGACGAGGGCGAAGATCGGCGCGCCGCCGTCTTTGCGCTCGTCGCGGTTGACCGAGGTGATCACGACGTGATGCAGGCTCATGGCGCGCACGGCTTCGGCCACGCGGCGCGGCTCGTCCCAGTCGAGCGGCGCGGGCCGGCCGGTCTTGACGTCGCAGAAGCCGCACGAGCGCGTGCACACGTCGCCCATCATCAGGAAAGTCGCCGTGCCGCGCCCCCAGCATTCGCCGATGTTTGGGCACAGCGCTTCCTCGCACACAGTGTGCAGCGTTTTGACCCGCATGAGACGCTTGAGGTTCTCGTACGTCTCGCCGCTCGGCGCACGGACTTTCAGCCAATCCGGCCGGCGTTGGGGGCGAGGTGAGGCTTGAGGGTCGATGAGACGATCTCGTTTCGGTATGGTGATGACAATATCGTCGGGGTTGATGATGGCCACACTGTCCTCGTTAACGCACGTCGGATTACGCAAGCCAATCTTCCAATCTCAGCGTCTCGATGTTTTCGAGGTTGCCATTCAGATACGCTACGACGATGTTAGTGTCAAGATGCCACATGGAAATCTATTGCGCGAGGCGGAGTTGTCGCACGGCGCTGCTCAATCTCGGCGAATATCTCGCGGAGACTGGCGTCATCTGCCCACGAACCGCACAGCGTGTCGACCAGACGGCGCTTGGCCTCTGGGCTAAGCGGCTTAGGCTCAATTCTGACGACCACCGGCGATCCGAAGGGCAATCCAGCATCGTCTTCCAACTCGATTTGCTTCCCCTTAATCGTTCCCGAGATTTGCAGAGCTATTGTATTCCCTCCTGTTGCTGACTCGGGCCTAACGTTGCCTGTGAGGCGAGGTAACTGGCTCATACCGCAACGACCAGTGCTTCAAATCGTTCCTCGGGTACGGGCAGGCGATCTTCTTCCAGAACAGCGATGTATCCTTCAATGGCTTCACATATATTGGCGATGGCTTCTTCCTTCGTTCGACCTTGGCTGATGCAGCCAGGAAGGCTAGGGCACTCAACCACCCAGTAATCGTCTTCACCGCGATGAATGATAACTTGCCTCAAGTTCCCGCCTCCAGGAGTCAGAGAGCGACACCCCTCTAATACTACCCCGAATCCACTGCGACGGCAACGTATCATCCGTCCCAGCCGTGACTGTCAAACGTCACGCCGCGCCGCACATTCTCGATGGCCTGGCGAACGTGGTGTTTTGCGCTCTCCGTGTCTCCATGGTGGATTCTTTCCACGTGCGGCGGTGAACGCCACTCGGTCACAGGTAATCCCACGGCGCGCCGCGCGGCGATCCGTTCAGCGAAGAGAGTATTGTCTCCCCGTGCTCGGGATACACGTCGGCGAACGCGCGCAGCATGCCGAAGCATCCGGCGATCATCATGTCGCCGTAGGGCACGGCGAAGTACGGTTTGTGCTTCGATTCACGCATGATCGATCGTCGCGGGCCGGTGACCGAGACGAAAATCGGCTCGCCGTTCAACGTGGGCATCGGCACCGGATCGAAGACGAGCGCGCCGTGCCCCATCGTGTCGAACACGTCGCGGTGCTGGAGCGTGCCGTCGATCAGCTTGTCGATGAAGCCGTCGAGCTGCGGCAGGTCGATCTCGCCGGTGTGGTGCTCGAATACGCCCTCGACGCCGCCTGACCCGAGGCGAAAGGCCAGCACGTGGAAGTTGCCAACGTTCACAGTCAGCAGCCGAGGGTGCGCAGCGACCTTCGGATCGAGCAGCGCGCCGAGCACGGCGGCGGGCGCGGTGTCCATCAGCATCAACGGGCCGTCGAAGCTCGCCGTCGCTTCGACGGCTTGCAGGCGGGTCAAGTGCTCGGGTAGATCGCCGCGCCTGAAGGCGAAGGCCGACAGCCGGTTTTGGGCGCGGATTCGCGCTTCGAGGTAGTCGAAGCGGAACTGCCGGTCGGAGTAGCCGGGCGGGGCGTTGCCGTGATCGAAGACGGCCAGCGCCAGCGCGTCGGGCTGCAGGTCGACGCCAAACGCGTCGAAGGCTGATCGGATGGCGTCGAAGTCGAAATCGCGCATCTCGACGCGGATGACGTCGCCGTCGAGCCGCCGGGCTTCGTCGTCGCCGATCACTTTGATGCCCTGCTGCTCGACCTTCTCCAGCTCGTCGTCGAACGTGCGCGCGGCCTCGGGCGTCGCGTACACAGGGTAACCGGCGCGGACGTGATCGAGCGTCGCCCAGGCGCTCGGCCCGCCGCCCATCGTCACGCCGGTGAGCAGAACCGGCCGGCCTTCGCGCGTCGCCTGCTTCACCTGGCGCGCGACGCGCATCGTCGCCGAAGGCATGACGAGCTTCAGGCAGTTCTCGATCTCTCGGTCGCTGTCGTAGAGGAGGATATCCTGAGTACCGGTGCCGATGTCGACGGCCAGGACTTTCATCGCTCACCTCTGATAGGTTCTAAGCCCCAAGAATTTCGGCCACAATTGCCTCGAAGGTTCTGTCCTGCGCCCGCACCTGGGCCGCTGCAATCTGCTGTGGAGAAAGTTGGGACTCCAGTTCGGCGCGCAGCCGCTCGGCCCGGTCTTTCGTTTGCCGGCTGCTGGAAGGATGACCCAAGACGTAGGTCAGCAGCTCAAGCGCATGCTCAGTCGCCCATTCCTTCGCTTGGACAGCGGCAAGCCCCACCAGCGTGTCCAGGGCGACGGAAACGGCTTGCACCTCCACAGCCACCTTGAAACTGTCAAGGAAGCAATACCGTGCTTCATGATCAGCGCCCTGCTCGCTGAGCGCCCTTCCCAGATGATCGAGCGCGTACGCGACGCTCCGCCGGTCGCCGATCTCTGTGAACAGTGCCAGACTCTCGCGGAACAGGCTCTCGGCCGGTGTGGCTTCCCCCAGGGTGAGAGCCATCTGGCCCAAACTGATGAGCGTGTTCCCTATCCCCCATTTATTATTGAGTGCCCGGTAAATCTCCCGACTTTCGTCCAACAGCCGCTGGGCTTCGGCGTGTTTGCCCAGGACGGTGGCCGTCCTGCTGAGGATTTGCAGGCAAAAGGCCATCGCATCCGGGTCGCCGATAACCCGGAACGCGGTGAGGCTTTCGCTTAACAACTGATAAGCCTCCCCGTACGCCCCCTGTACCTGGCAGATGTAGCCCAACAAGGTCAGGCAGACGTTAGCCTCCGATTGGCGGTTAAGCGCCCGATTCAGCGCGAGGCTCTCCTGCAAATATTGACGCGCGCTCGGAAAGTTGCCCTGCAGAAGGTCCGCAATCCCCAGATGGTCAAGCGTATCTGCCAGCGCGGCCTGGTCGGCTCCTGAGCGGAGCAGGCTGAGGCTTAGCTGTAAGAGATCGCGAGCCTGCTCGTGCTGGCCGAGGCGAAGGCAGAACCAGGCTTGCTGCGCCAACACCTGCCCGAGCACCATGGAACGCTCGGCACTTGTCCCCGCTTCATCCGAGGTTTGGAGCGCCTCCACCGCTTGCCGGAAGAGGGCCTCGCCTTCCTGGTACCGACTCCGGATTTCATGAAATAACCACAGGCTGTGCAGCGACTGTTTGATGTGGGCCAGTTGCCGGTGTGCGACCATCCAGTCCCAGGCCAGCTGCAGGTTGTCAATCTCTGCGCCCATCTCAGCTAACGTCTCAGGCTGCTTCAGACTCAGAATCTGCCCCTTCTGCCGCTGGAGCCACACCGCATAGTAATAACTGAACCGCTCGCATGTCGCGAATTCGTCTTGTGGGTCGGCTTGGAGTTGCGCGGCGGCGTATTGCCGCACCAGTTCGTGCAGGTCGTAGCGCCCCGCCTCCGTCCGGCGCAGCAGCGACTTGTCTACCAACGCCGATAACAGCGGGAGGGTTGCTCCCGCCACCTGCTCGGCCGCCTCTCGCCGAAAGCCACCCCGGAAGATGGACAACTGCCGCATCGCGCGCTGCTCCTCTGCCGAGAGCAGATTCCACGAGTGGTCAAACGCCGCCCGGATGGAGTGATGCCGCGCGGGCACATCCCGCACAGACACGGCCAGGAAGTCCAGGTTGCGCTCGATCTCCTGCGCAATTTCCCGGCACGAGAGCACCCGCACCCAGGCGGCCGCCAGCTCAATCCCCAGCGGCATCCCCTCGACCAACCGGCAGATGCGCGCCACGGCAGGGCGTTCCTCTGCAGCCAACACGAAATTGACGTGCGCGCGGCGCGCGGTCTGCACGAATAACGCCCCGGCGCTGTAGCCCTCGACTTCGGCGCTGCCTGCCTCGTCGGGAAACGGCAACCCCTGGATGTCGAGCACCCACTCTCCGTGCAGGTTCAGCCGTTCGCGGGAGGTGGCCAGGAGTTTCACCGCCGGTCCACGCTCAAGAATCTCGGCGAGTAACGCGACGCCTTCGAGGAGATGCTCCAGATTGTCCAGCACCAGCAGCAGCGCTTTCCCGCTCAGGTAATTGAGCAAGTGCGCCTTCGGATCCTCCGCGCCGTAAAACGCGAACTCGATCGCTTCGGCAATCGCCGGGATGATGAACTCGGCTGAACGGATCGGCGCGAGCGACACGAAATGCGCGCCGTCGGCAAATGCCTCACGCTGATGGTAAGCCGCTTCGATCGCCAGGCGCGTCTTGCCGATACCGCCCGGCCCGGCCAGCGTCAGCAGCCGGCATTGCGGATTGCGCAGCAGCCGGGCCATCTCGATCAGCTCCGGCTCGCGGCCAATCAGCGGTGTGGGGGGTGTCGGCAGGTTGTCGCGTGGTCGGGCGGTCGTGTAGTCGAGTAGTCCGGCCGTTGCAAGGTCACGTAGTCGAGTGGTCTGTATGGGAGGAGCCAGGCGGTCGACGCGCCGTTCGCCGCGCGACACTTTCATGAAGGTGTCGCGTTCATCGGGCGCAATTTCCAGAACCTCGGCCAGTAGTTCCGCGATCTGGCGGGAGGGCCGGCGCTCGTCGGCCTCGATTTTGCGGATGGTCGCCACCGAGCACCCCACCCGCTGGGCGAGGGCGTCCTGCGTCAGGTCGAGCGCCCTGCGGCGCTGCCGCAGCCACGCGCCGAACGAGGCTCCGACATCCATCGTGTCCTCCTCAACAGCAAAAGGACAAACTGATTGGGCTATGAGGACACGACAATTGTAGCACTTTTTGTCTCAGTTATTGTCTCACTTACCGTTACCTAGGGAGGATGATTTTGTCATTTAATGGGCCACAACTGAGCCACTGAAAACGGCTCCCATGATTCGGACAGTCTCTGATTCAGTACGAGGAGGTTTGCAATGCAACGGCCAACCGATATAACGATTTTGGCGGTGCTGTCGGCGATCGCCACAAGGAGGTTGTCCCAATGAACAGTAAGATGGTTTTCGCCATCAGTCTGCTGCTGGCCCTGGTTACGGCCAGTGTGGTTGCCCTGGTCGGTCGGCCGGCTGTCGCCGACGAGGCCGCTTACGAAGTCTGGGCTATCGACCAGTCAGACACGACGGCCGACGGCGGCGGCACACTGTATACCTATCAGGGCAACACGCTCACCGGCCAGGACGCGGCCATAGCGGCGCCTGAGGTGATCGACCTCGGTGGCGCGGCCCGCAGCCTGTGCCTGGCGCAGACCGGCACTGCGCCCCGCCGGCCGCACATGATGCTTTTCAACGCGGCTCACTCGCACGCTGTCTTGGCGTTCGTCGCAACGGGCCACGTGCTGTTCATGGACGCGGCGACACGCGCCCCAATCGCGTGCCTGGATGTCGGCGCGCAGGCTCACGCCGCGTTCCCTTCCCCCGACCAGACGTATGTCGTCGTGGCAAATCAAAACGGAAAGCTCCTGCAGCGCATCAACACGAACTATGCGACGAACACGTTCACGCTGGACGGCGCGGCCACGCTTAACCTGGCGACGTGCACCACGCCCAGTGGGACGGCCTGCCAGGATGCTATCTTGCGGCCGGACAATGCCCCGATCTGCCCGATTATTGATGCGACCAGCCGCTTCACATTTGTGACATTGCGCGGCGGGGGTCTGTTCGTCGTGGACAGCACCGTCACGCCGATGGCTATCGTCGCCGAGTATGACAAGGCGACCATCCACCCGAATGGCTGCGGCGGCGCCGAAACGGGCGGCAAGATGTACATCAACGCCGGTGGCGGGACGGCGGCCAACCCACTCGAATCCGACCTGTATGCCTTCCCCCTGAGCGGCTTCACGACCGCACCCAGTCCACCCAACACGCCGGCGCCGACACTCGTCTTTAGCCACGACGCCCGGGGCTTCGTTGACTCTCACGGCGCAGTGCTGACCAAACAGGGCGGCTTCCTATGGGTCGCCGACCGGGCTGCCAATCGGATCGTCGTCGTGGACACGGCGAGCAGCGCGGTGGTCAACGAGATTGACCTGGCCGGCGCGGTAAGCGGCGATCCGGCGCCGGACCTGATGGCCATCTCGCCCAGTGGCAACCGGGTGTTCATCGCGCTGCGTGGGCCCAACCCGCTCACGGCCAACGTCTCCGGCGTGAACAACGCCGTCGGCAGCACGCCCGGTGTAGGCATCATGCGGGTCGAGCGGAATGGACAGCGGGGCGTGCTGCAGGCCATCGCCCCCATCACGCACATCGTGAGCGGCGTCGAAGGCGCCGACCCGCACGGTCTGGCGGTCCGGCTCAAGTAGTCGCGTGTCTGTCTAAAAAAGCTCGGGCACGCAGCACCATCCGTTCGCGTCTCAGTTCAACTGCGGCGCGAACGGATAGCGAGGGCGAGGAGTGATCGAATGACTAACTACAGAACACGCAATCAGACCCTTGGCCTCATCCTGCTCATAGTGACCGTCGCGGGGTGCACAAGCCGGCCACCCTCCCCTGCGCCCTCCACAGCCACGGAAACGTCCGCGCCTCCTACCGCTACAGGAACATCCGTGCCTCCCACCGCCACAGAAACGCCCTCGCCTCCCACGGCTACAGGAACGTCCGCGTCTCCCACCGCCACAGCTCCACTTCCCTTCACGCTTGCAGCTCAGGCCAAGGATCTCATCGGAACGTGGCGGCATCGGCGTGGCTCATACATTCGATTCTACGATGACGGAACCTGGCACGTAGGGTTCAGCCTGAGCAGCCTTGATAGCATGCCGCCTATCGCAAATACCTATGCATTCGATGGCTCGCAAATACGCGTCAAGGAGATCTCAAACGCCACGGGGCTCTCTTGCGGCAGCGATGTCGGCATCTATGAGGTTCGTCTCCTAGAGGGCGATGGCATCCAAATTGCCGTGATCAGCGACACGTGCTTCCAGAGAGCAACGGATATCCCGGGCGTCTACGAAGCGGTTCCATAGCCGCTGCGGCAACAGTCTCATCACTATCTGCGCAATGCGCGCCGCCCCCCGACTCAAAAGCCGCGCTATCCATGAAGGAGAACTCACCATGCAACCACTTAACCGACTCATTGCTGCAATCGCTGCGCTCGTGGGAGCGCTCATGATCCTCAGCGCCTGCCAGACGCCGCCGGCGCCGATCCCCGAAGTCACCATCAAGGCCGCCGACTTCTCGTTCGACGCGCCCGACCAGATTGAAGCCGGCCGGGTCTCGCTTAAGCTGGAGAACGTCGGCCACGAGGACCATCAGGTGCAACTGGTCCGGCTCAACGATGGCGTGACGCTTGAGCAGCTCGAGGCCGCGCTCCAGCAAGGCCCCGAAGCAGCGCTACCGCTGGTGACCCTGGCCGGCGGTGTCGGCCTTGCGGCGCCGAATCATCATGAGCAGGCTGTGCTCGACCTGACCGAAGGCCAATATGTGATGTTGTGTTTGGTCTCCGGCGAAGACGGCGTGCCGCACGTGGCCAAAGGCATGCTCAAGCCGATCCAGGTCGTCGCGCGCAAAAGCCAGGCTGTCGTGCAGGAACCGAAGTCCGATGTGTCGATCGTCCTGAAAGACTTCCGCTTCGAGATGCCGGCGGAGATCAAGGCGGGCCGACTGACGTGGAAGGTGACCAATCAAGGCCCGCAGCCGCACGAGGTCTTCATCTTGAAGTTGCTGCCCGGCAAGACGCTGGACGATGTCATGGCGTTCATGCAGACGTATGAAGATGAACCGCCGGTCGAGAATGCAGCTGTAGGCGGGGTGGCTGCCATAGGGCCGGGCCAGACTAGCTGGGTGAATCTCGACTTGTCGGCGGGCGGCTATGTGGCGCTGTGCCACGTGCCCGACCCCGCGACGGGAAAAGATCACGCCGAGATGGGCATGATCCAGTTCTTCAGCGTCAAATAATAGTAAGACTTCGGAAGTCTCGAATTTCAGCGGCGAGGTCCGGGCGCACTCGGGCCTCGCCGCTTGAGTCTCGGCGCGAGACCGGCATGGCACAAAACGATGGCACAACTTCTAACGATCGCGCCTGGCGGACGCTCGCCGAATTCAGTTTGACCGGCAAGCCCGGCAGCGAGAGCCTGGCCGCGGCAGGGGTCACCCAGGCCGTGAGCGATCTTCACCTGCCTTCGGCGCAACTGGAGCGGCTCAAGGCGATCGTGGCCGATGCTGCACTGAACGCGATGCAACGCTGCAACACCCTGCATCAGCCCGGCGCGCGGGTGTCCATTCGCGTACTGGTTTCTAACGCGAACCGTGTCAGCCGGCGCTGGACTCGAGGCTGGGGGTTCTTTCTGATCGAAAGGGCAATGGATGACGCGCACGCGGCGGGAGGCAGGGCCTGCTACCTGATTGAGGTGTTCCTGTACCTGGAAGGCAATCGCGGCGGCTGAGAAATGGCCGGGTCAAAATTGTGACATCTTCACACCGAGGATATAATCATGGCGTCTTCATCCGTTTATCCGTTCGACATCCGTTGCCTATGTCCACCGATCTGCGCGCAAAACTCCGCCGGCTCGGCGTCCAGAAGGGCGCTGCGGAAATTCAGCCGCCTCGTCGCGAGCGCGGAGGCCGCCAGCCGGGGAGCATCGAGTCGCTCGTCGACGGCTATCTGATTGACACGCCGCTCGGCGCGGCCTTCGTCCACGAAGAAACCTACGCCGTCGATCATTCACACGGCAGCCACGCGCTGGGCGACGTGCTGAGTTTGTCGCCGTCGATCGCGGCGCAGATTGGCAACGAGCCTGCTTTTGAAAACGTCGATCTCAGCCGAGTCGCGTTTCTGGACACGGAGACCACCGGCCTGTCGGGCGGCACGGGCACGTTTGCGTTCCTCGTCGGCGTCGGAGCCTTTCAAAATCCAAATCTCAAATCTCAAACTTCAAACTCCAAACTTCAAACTCCAACTTCCAACCTCCAACCTCCAACCTCCAACCTCCAATTTCCAATCTCCAATCTCCAATCTCCAACTTTCGTCCTGCGCCAGTTCTTTCTTCGCACGCCCGGCGAAGAGCCGGCTATGCTGCACGCGCTGGCCGATTGGCTCGACACGTTCGACGCGCTCGTCTCGTTCAACGGCCGCGGTTTCGACGTGCCCCTTCTGGCGTCCCGCTTCCAGTTGGCGCGCATGCGGCCGCGCATCCTGCGCGCGCCGCACCTCGACCTGCTCACGCCTGCGCGGCGCGTGTGGCGCGGGCGGCTGGAGTCGTGCCGCCTGAAGACGCTTGAGCGAGATATCCTCGACGTATGGCGCGAGCAGGACGACGTGGACGGCTCCGAGATTCCCTATATGTATATTGACTATATCCGCTCAGGCGACGCCAGCGAGATGCCGCGCGTCCTGTACCACAACGCCGTCGACGTCCTGTCGATGGTATCGCTTTCGACGCGGCTGATGACCCTGTTTGCCGCATCGTCACGGGGTGGCTCCGGCGCAGCGAACGGGACGCTGGTCGCCGGCGACTGGCTGGCGCTGGGTAAGTGGCACGATGATTCCGGCCGGGTCGCCGAGGCCGAAGCGGCTCTGCGAGCTTGTCTTGCGGCGCGCCCGGATCTGGAGACCCAGACGCGTGCGCTTCACCGGCTCAGCTTTCTGCTCAAGCGCACGGCGCGGCACGCGGAGGCACTCGGTGTATGGGAGGCTCTCAGTGCGTCGCAGACGTGGGAGGGCGCCGAGGCATGCGTCGAGCTGGCGAAGCATTACGAATGGCGTGAGGTCGACCCGGATCGCGCTCGCGCGTGGACGCGCCGGGCTATCCGGATCGCACGCAGGCTGCCGGCCGGATATGCGCGCGATCGCCTGAAGGCCGAACTGGCTCATCGCCTGGATCGGCTCAATCAGAAATGCGCCTGACTGTGCTACAATCAGCTTCTCATTAGCTCATTCTTGTCGGGAACGTAGGGCTGGCATCCCTATGCCAGCCATCCCTATGCCAGCCATCCCTATGCTCAGCACGGGCACAATGTGCGCTTTTGTTAGCGTTACTGTGACGGCCACTGTCATGCCCGAATGCTGTTGTCGGGCATCCAGTTGGACGATGGGTACTCTATGCCGATAGGGTTGCTGGATTCCCGCCTAAAGCGTGCGGGAATGACCAAGAGGCGCAGTTTATGGCCATGAGTAGTATAGCTCTCCTCGGCAGTGAAGCATGATGGCAACTGGGTCTAACGGCGCGAAGACGATCCTGTGCCTGTGCAACGGCAACTACTGCCGCTCGCCGATAGCCGAGGGACTGCTCCGCAAGCAGCTCGAGGCGCATTGCGATGGAAGGTTCCGCGTCACCAGCGCGGGCACGACGCGTGCCCAAGAAGGCAAGCCGCCCGATACGCGTGTGATCCAGGTCATCCGCCAGCGCGGCGCGCCCGGCTTCACTCATACGCCACATCACGTCACGCCCGACGAAGTGGCGCGGGCCGATCTGATTTTGGCCATGGCGGCTGAACACTGCGATTGGATCGCCGAGCACTACCCCGAGGCGCGAGCGCGCACCATGCTGCTCTCCGAGGCGATCGGCCAGTCGTTTGACATTCCCGATCCAGGCGTGGAGGTGGAAGTCACCTTGGAACAGATCGTTGATTTAATCGAGCGGTGCGTGCGCGATGGCATCGACGCAATCGTTGCCCGGGCGCAGACGAGGCGCGTGTGAATATCCTGCTCCTCGACGTCGACGGCGTGCTGGTGGACGACCGTGGCTATCGCGCCGGCGTCGCCGCCACGATCAATCACTACAGTCAAATGATGGGGCAGGGCGATCGCGCGCCCGATGCGGCGGCGATCGAGGTGTTCCACGCGCACGGCTTCACGAACGAGTGGGACATCTGCCCGCTGGCGATCGGCATCCTGATCACGGCCGGGCTAAGAGAGAATTCCGATCTGGCGCTGGCGGCCGCGTCATTCGACGACTTTCTGTCGCAGTTTCGATCAGTCACGATCGGTCCCGTCGACTATCGGGAGTGGATCGCCGCCACGGACGACTGGTCCGGCCGGCCTGCCGAGCGCGCGATGGGCGCGCTGGCCCACGTGCTGAGCGCTCTGCCTCTATCCGATCCCACGCGTGCAAGCCTGGCCGTGGCCTTTTCCAAGCTGCTGGGCGATCCGTATGACTTCGCCAGTGCGCCGGTCACCCAGATGTTTCAAGAGCACGTCTTAGGCTCGGCGATGTTCGAGGAAATCTACCGCAGGCGCCCGCGCTTCGATCTGCGTTCATTGCTGTTTGACGAAGATCGGGCTGCGTTGAGCGCTTCGGCGCGGGCGACGCTGCTGGATCTGATGTCGCGCGCCGGCGTGCACGTTTGCGTTTACACGTCACGTCCCAGCCTCCCGCCCACCGACGTGCTGGATTGGCTGGGCAACGCCGATCGCGCGCCGGTCGGCTATTCTCCAGAGGCCGAGCTTGCGCTGCGGCTCGTCGACTTGAGCGACCTTCCCCTGATCGGGATGGGTCGCATGCAGTGGCTGGCCCGCCGCGTCGGCTCGAAGGTGGAGTATCTTACCAAACCTGCGCCGGTGCAGGCGCTGGCCGCTATCCTGAGCGCCATATCCTGCCGCGAATCCGAGTCTCTGGAGGCGGCGTACCGGCTCGTATCTGAAGGTGAATCGGTGCCGCTCATGTCGCGCATGATCGAGCAGCCAGTCGACTTGTGGGTCGTGGAAGATGCGACGCCCGGCCTGCATGCGGCTGCGGGCGCGGTCGATCTGCTGGGGAAGCACGGCGTCAGTGTGCGGCTGCGCGCGCTCGGCGTATCTTCCGGCGGGCCGAAAGCCGAGGTGCTCGCCGGGCCTTGCGAAGTCATCGTGCCCACCGTCAATGAAGCGATCGCCTACATCGCCGAACACATCCAGCCTGCCGGACCATAACCTCCCAATCCCCAATCCCCAATTACCAATCACGCTCCTCCCCATCCTTGTCACGTGCTTGCCGTGATGCTACAATCCCGCGCTGCGCCAAACGGCGCGTAAAGTGATCATGATACGCACCGCGACTGCCCTTCTCGCGCTCGCCGCTTTCGCCTGCGCGTGCGCATTGAGCGATCCAACGCCTGCCCTGCCGGCAGCACCCATTCCCACCGAAGCGCCGACCGCTACACCCGAACCGACACTCTCGCCGACGCCGACGCCGGTTCCGATTGGCGTGTACGTCGTCCCGTGGCTCCCTTCTGGCCTCAAGGCGCACCTCGACGAGACGTTAGCTGCGCTTCCGAATGATTTCTTCCTTGTTTCAGACGCGTCCGGCGCGAGCGTGAGAGTCGGCTACAGCATCCCCGCCGGCTTGCCGGTGCTTGGCCGGCAGGTGTTCGCCCTGGCAGCCGCGTTTCCGACGGTCGCCGACGAAGCCACCTGGGTCGAGGTGGAAGTATCCTGGAAGGGAGCGTCTGGCGCGCAGCACAGTCCGCTCCACATGACGCAGAGCACCTACGCTGCGCTGAGCGCGCGCCTGGGTGAGGCAGCGCCCGGCGCAGTCGAAGTGCTCGAGGCCGATCGGATCGCCGATGCTCTATGGGCTGACCGCGATGCGTGGGGAATCGTCCCGTTCGACGAGTTGGATCCGCGTCTGAAGGTGTTGTACGTCGACGGCCGCTCACCGCTGAGGCGCAACCTCGACCTGGCGGCTTATCCATTGGTCACGGACGTCGTGTTGAGCGGCGACCTGAATGCGGCGGCGAAGCTGCAGGCGGCGTTCGGTGAGGCATACACCAATCGCGACGAGTCACGCATGACGATCCTGGGCATGACGGGCGTCACCGCGCTCACCCGCGATCTGGCGTGGATGATGGAGCAGAACGGCGTGCTGTGGCCGGCGGAGCACATCCGGCCCTGGCTGGAAGAAGTCGATATTCTTCACGTCAGCAACGAAGTGTCGTTCACCCCAAACTGCCCGGCGCCGATTCTCGGCACCGGCTCGGTTGTGTTCTGCTCTAACCCTAAGTATTTTGACCTGCTCACCAGCCTGGGTGTGGACGTGATCGAGAATACTGGCAACCATCTGAACGATTGGGGCAGCATGCCCTTCTCGTACACGCTCGATCTCTATGTGCAGAATAACATCCCATACTTCGGCGGCGGTTACAATCTGGCCGACGCGGCTCGACCGATCACCATCGAAGATCACGGCAACCTGATCGGCTTCGTCGGCTGCAATCCCAACGGCCCCGATATCGACTGGGCCACTGATTTGTCGCCCGGCTCGTATCCTTGTCGCGAGGGTGGCGGGATCGATTTCGCTAAGGTCAAGCCGCAGATCGACGAACTACGCGCGCAAGGCGCTCTGCCGGTGCTGACCATACAATACTGGGAGTTCTATACCTACGAGCCTACCTATCAACAGGCACTGGAGTTTCGCCAGGCCGCAGAGCTTGGCGCGGCGATCGTGAGTGGCAGCCAGGCTCACCATCCACAGGGCTTCGATTTTGCGAGTGGCGCGGTGATTCACTGGGGCCTGGGCAACTTATTTTTCGACCAGTCGGCAACGGCGGGCCAGCGCCAGGGATTGCTGGATCGGTATGTGATTTACGACAATCGGGTGTTCAGCCTGGAGGTGTTGACCTTTATCCGCGAACATTACGCTCAGCCGCGGCCGCTCACGCCGGCCGAGCGGGCCAGCTTGCTGTCGGCACTGTTCGCGGCGAGTGGGTGGTGACTCGGAGGTTGCTTAAACCCGATTCAAACTTCCGGCTCGCCCGCACGCGCCAGCCGGTAGCCGACGCCGCGCTCGGTGAGGAATAGCAGGGGATGGTTCGGATCCTTTTCGAGCTTCTGGCGCAGGTACCAAATATACAGTTTGAGGTAATGTCTTTCGTCTTTATACGTGGGACCCCAGACTTGCTCGAGCAAGAACTGATGCGTGAGCACCTTGCCTTCGTTGCGAATCAGTGTGGCGAGTAACCGGAACTCGATGGGCGACAGCTCGATCACCTGGCTGTCGACTTTGACCTGACGCGTCTCCATATCGACGCTCAGCCATCGGTTCGTGTAGTGCTGAGGCAGCTCGGTCGGCTCGCGACCGCGCCTGCGCAGAACGGCCTCGATGCGGGCGAGCAACTCCTTGGTGCTGAAGGGCTTGACGATGTAGTCGTCTGCGCCGAGCTGCAGCCCGCGCACGATATTGCGCTCCTGGCCGACCGCCGTGACGAAGACGATAGGGACGTCGCTCATTTCGCGCAGGCGCTGACAGACCGTCCAGCCGTCCATATCGGGCATCATGATATCCAGGATGACCAAGTCAGGCTGCCAGGCGTACGCCAGGCGCAGGCCTTCCGTGCCGTTATGGGCAACGGTGACCACGTATCCCTTAGATTCGAGCTGCAATCGGGTGAGCGTGGCAATCGAGTTGTCGTCTTCGACTACCAGCACCTTCTCGGTCATCGAGCGCATCCTCCGCGCCTGCGAAGATCAGGCACATTTTACTCTAGAGACTGATTATCCGTCAAATCGGCAAATGGCCGGTATCGACCTTGCCACACCCTCGCAGGCGTGGTAGAATCAGGGTCGCTCGCGCTGGGGGTTCGTCTAGCCGGCAGGACAGCGGACTCTGGATCCGTATGGGGGGGTTCGAATCCCTCACCCCCAGCCTGGGACAGGCAGCGGGCCGGCTTCGTCGAAGCTGGCCCGTTTTGCCGGAGTAACCATAGTCGCGCCGGTTTGCAGGATCGCGCAGATTGCTGGCCGGGGGAGCGAGTGGCTGGCGCGGAGAGCGCGAGATGTGTGCAATCGCCAGAAATTCGGTCTTGACAATCCGTCGAGCGATCGTTATAATATAAGCATCCAATGGGATGCGATCTCGTCCGGCTTGAGGTTGCCGGAAAGATCAAACAACTGAATCCTCAAGGGAGACATAGCGCAACGTAACCGCACACCGTAGTGTACAAGAAGGACGGTTGCGCTGCGCCGATGTCGATCATCGGCGTTTTTGTCCCTTGACAAGGAATCGGCGGAGTGGTAGAATCCGCCCGCTCTGGACACAGAGCGTGAAGCACTTTAACAACTGAAAAGTGATAGGAACACAGCGCAGTTCGGAACCTCGTCAATAACAAGTGGTCTTCGGATCACTTCACGTACTTGACGGAGAGTTTGATCCTGGCTCAGGATGAACGCTGGCGGCGTGCCTAACACATGCAAGTCGAACGAAGAGGCCCCTTCGGGGGTACTTCAGTGGCGGACGGGTGAGTAACACGTAGGTACCTGCCCCGAAGTGGGGAATAACGGTCCGAAAGGACCGCTAATACCCCATGTGATCGCGAGATGAAAGCTCCCTTCGGGGAGTGCTTCGGGAGGGGCCTGCGGCCCATCAGCTCGTTGGTAGGGTAATGGCCTACCAAGGCGACGACGGGTAGGGGGCCTGAGAGGGTGATCCCCCACACTGGCACTGACACACGGGCCAGACTCCTACGGGAGGCAGCAGTGAGGAATATTGGTCAATGGGCGAAAGCCTGAACCAGCAACGCCGCGTGGGCGATGAAGGCCTTCGGGTCGTAAAGCCCTTTTCTGAGGGACGAGCAAGGACTGTACCTCAGGAATAAGTACCGGCTGACTACGTGCCAGCAGCCGCGGTAAAACGTAGGGTGCAAGCGTTATCCGGATTCACTGGGTGTAAAGCGCGTGCAGGTGGTTTCGTAAGTTGGACGTCAAATCTCCCGGCTTAACTGGGAGAGGCCGTTCAATACTGCGAGACTGGAGGGCAGGAGAGGGAGGTGGAATTCCCGGTGTAGTGGTGAAATGCGTAGATATCGGGAGGAACACCAGTGGCGAAGGCGGCCTCCTGGCCTGTTTCTGACACTGAGACGCGAAAGCTAGGGGAGCGAACGGGATTAGAAACCCCGGTAGTCCTAGCCGTAAACGATGGATGCTGGGTGTCGGTGGTATTGACCCCATCGGTGCCGAAGCCAACGCGTTAAGCATCCCACCTGGGGACTACGGCCGCAAGGTTAAAACTCAAAGGAATTGACGGGGCCCCGCACAAGCAGCGGAGCGTGTGGTTTAATTCGATGCTACGCGAAGAACCTTACCCGGGTTTGACATGCAGGTAGTAGTGAAGCGAAAGCGGAACGACCCTTCGGGGAGCCTGCACAGGTGCTGCATGGCTGTCGTCAGCTCGTGCCGTGAGGTGTTAGGTTAAGTCCTGTAACGAGCGCAACCCCTGTCGTCAGTTACATGTGTCTGGCGAGACTGCCGGTCGTAAACCGGAGGAAGGCGGGGATGACGTCAAGTCAGCATGGCCTTTATATCCGGGGCTACACACACGCTACAATGGCCGGTACAATAGGTTGCCAAGCCGCGAGGCGGAGCCAATCCTAAAAGCCGGTCTCAGTTCGGATTGCAGGCTGCAACCCGCCTGCATGAAGTCGGAGTTGCTAGTAACCGCGCGTCAGCCATAGTGCGGTGAATACGTTCCCGGGGCTTGTACACACCGCCCGTCACGTCATGGGAGCTGGTAACACCTGAAGCCGGTGTGCTAACCGCAAGGAGGCAGCCGTCTAAGGTGGGATCGGTGACTGGGACGAAGTCGTAACAAGGTAGCTGTAGCGGAAGCTGCGGCTGGATCACCTCCTTTCTAGGGAGTCTGACGCATCGGCCACGGTCGAGCGTCGATATTCCCAGGTCAATTGGGCCAGCGGTGTGCCCACTTTTCCGAGCCGCGCCGTTCCTATCACTTCTCAGTTGTTGAAGTGTGCTCTTTTCAAACGACGGGCCTTTAGCTCAGCCGGTTAGAGCATCCCTCTGATAAGGGGAAGGTCTCTGGTTCGAGTCCAGAAAGGCCCACCAGCTCACCGGCGCATGAGCACGCTGCGCAGCGGGGCCGTAGCTTAGTTGGGAGAGCGCCTCCCTTGCACGGAGGAGGTCAGGGGTTCGAATCCCCTCGGCTCCATCCAAAAGTGTCGGGCGCTCTCGATCACCCGTTTGAGGGAAGGGTTCATCTGATTCGCGAAATCGATGCGGTGGTTGGAACTGAATAGGTAGTCCCTGGTCATATCGGCGGTCTGGGCGACCCGGCGATATGCCGGGTCGCTTCGTCTGTGTCCGAACCGTGTGCGGTTGGCGGGTGGCTCTCGCCGAGGGAGCCAGCCGCCAGCGGCAGACGCTGGCGCAGAGAGTGAACTGCGAGCACCTGCGAGCACCTTAATAACTGAATAGAACGCGAGAACTTCAATTTCTCCGCATCACGTGTGAGTTAAGCTACTAAGAGCGTACGGTGGATGCCTTGGCGCCAAGAGCCGAAGAAGGGCGCGGTACACTGCGATAAGCCTCGGGTAGCCGTGTGCAGGCGTTTATCCGGGGATGCCCGAATGGGGAAACCCGCCCAGGCTCAACCCTGGGCACCGGCCGCTGAATCCATAGGCGGTCCGGGGGGAACGAGGGGAACTGAAACATCTTAGTACCCTCAGGAAAAGAGACTATTCCCCGAGTAGTGGCGAGCGAAAGGGGAGCAGCCCAAACCTGTACGGCTTCGGCTGTGCAGGGGTTGTAGGACCCGACTGCCGCAAGGCAGGGAGTTATCAATCCGGTTTCTAGTCGAACGGCACTGGAAAGGCCGACCAGAGAGGGTGACAGTCCCGTAGACGAAAGAATCCGGACTCCGTCGGTGTTCCTGAGTACCACGGGGCACGCTAATCCTGTGGGAATCCGGGAGGCCCACCTCCCAAGGCTAAATACTCTTGGCGACCGATAGTGAACAAGTACCGTGAGGGAAAGGTGAAAAGTACGGCTGTTAGCCGAGTGAAATAGAACCTGAAACCGTATGCTTACAAACAGTCGAAGGGCTATGCCCCGTTCGCGGGGAAGGCCTGACGGCGTGCCTTTCGGAGAATGATCCGGCGAGTTACTCTGTGTCGCAAGGTTAAGGGAGTCACACCCGGAGCCGAAGCGAAAGCGAGTCTGAATAGGGCGTCGAGTGGCACGGAGTAGACACGAAACCAGGTGATCTACCCATGGCCAGGGTGAAGCGAGGCTAACCCCTCGTGGAGGCCCGAACCTACCAATATTGCAAAATTGGGGGATGAGCTGTGGGTAGCGGTGATATGCCAAACGAACCTGGAGATAGCTTGTTCTCCCCGAAATAGCTTTAGGGCTAGCCTCGTGCGTTCAGTTACGGAGGTAGAGCACTGGATTGGCTAGGGGGCTTACCGCCGACCGAACCAAACCAAACTCCGAATGCCGTAACTCCAGAGCACGGGAGTCGGACTGCGAATGATGAGATCCGTAGTCGAGAGGGAAACAACCCAGACCGCCGGCTAAGGTCCTTAAGTGCAGGTTAAGTGGGAAACGATGTGGGATTGCTCAGACAGCCAGGAGGTTGGCTCAGAAGCAGCCATCCTTTAAAGAGTGCGTAACAGCTCACTGGTCAAGCGATCCTGCGCGGAAAATGTAACGGGGCTTAAACCTGCCACCGAAGCCACGGACGCCCCCCTCTCACTCCCCCCGTTTACGGGGGGAGCAGGTGGGGGGTGTGGTAGGGGAGCGTTCCGCACCGCGTCGAAGCTCGATCGAAAGGACGGGTGGAGCGTGCGGAAGCGAGAATGCCGGAATGAGTAGCGTAAAACACGCGAGAACCGTGTTCGCCGTATGCCTAAGGTTTCCGACGGAAGGTCAATCCGCGTCGGGTTAGTCGGGCCTAAGCCGAGGCTGAAAAGCGTAGGCGATGGACAACAGGTTAACATTCCTGTACCACTTGGGTCGAGCGATGGGGGGACGCAGTAGGGTAGGCCAGCCCACGATTGGTCGTGTGGGTGCTAAGCCCGTAGGCGTTGAGGCCGGGGACAAAAGACCGGCCGAGCCGAGGGGTGATGGCAGTGCCCTGAGCCGGAAGTGGCTGAGCCCTGCTGCCGAGAAAAGCCCCTAAGCGTTGAAGCCCGGGTGTCCGTACCGCAAACCGACACTGGTAGGCGAGTCGAATAGACTCAGGCGATCGGGAGAACCTTCGTTAAGGAACTAGGCAACATGACTCCGTAACTTCGGGAGAAGGAGTGCCTCCTGACGTGAAATCAATCCGGTGGAGCGTCGGGAGGCCGCAGAGAAGTGGCCCGAGCGACTGGTTAACAAAACCACAGGTCTCTGCTAAGCCGCAAGGCGATGTATAGGGGCTGACGCCTGCCCAGTGCCGGAAGGTTAAGGGGAGAGGTCAGCTCCCTTCGGGGAGCAAAGCTTCGAACCGAAGCCCCGGTGAACGGCGGCGGTAACTATAACCGTCCTAAGGTAGCGAAATTCCTTGTCGGGTAGAGTCAACTGCCCGTACCGGCTAATAACGGTGAAGCCCACGCTCGTTGCGGCGCTACGAGGACGCCGTGCTCAAGAGATGGGTAATACCGTGGGAAGTCGTCCTTGCGTCTGCAAGGATTGACCCCGTAACGACTGAGGCGTAAGCCGAGATGGTGGCCGATGCACCAGACTGTGACCACCATCAAACGCCGGGATCTCTGCCACGAGCATGTGCCGATGGATGTCAATGCCTATCTGACGGGATACGTCGACGGCGAAGGATGTTTCTGCGTTTCCATCAACCGCAGCCAGCGTCACCGTTTTGGTTGGGAGATTCGACCGAGCTTTTCGGTTAGCCAAAACAGTGATCGGGCTGAGGTGCTGGAGATGCTGCAAAAACACTTTGGCTGTGGCAGTATCCGACCGGATAGGTCCGACCGAACGCTCAAATACGAGGTGCGAAGTATCCGAGATCTGGTTGAGAGAGTGATTCCTCACTTCGAACAATTTCCGCTCCTGTCTGGGAAGCGGCGAGACTTCGATCGCTTCGCTCAGATATGCCGATTGATGTTTGATCGGCAGCATTTGAGGGAGGAGGGCTTCAGCCAGATTGTGCACCTTGTATCGGAGATGAATTCATCCGGCATACGCAAGTATTCGTGGGACGAGATCAAGATATAGTCTGCGCCCGTAGAAATACGGGAGATGCGCGAAGTTCCGACCCGCACGAATGGCGTAACGACTTGGGCACTGTCTCAACGAGGGACCCGGCGAAATTGAAATACGTGTAAAGATGCGCGTTACCCGCAGCAGGACAAAAAGACCCCGTGGAGCTTTACTGCAGCTTGGCATTGCGTTAGGGCTTTGTCTGTGTAGGATAGGTGGGAGGCTGTGAAGCTGGGGCGCTAGCCTCGGTGGAGCCACCAGTGAAATACCACCCTGATGGAGTCTTGGCCCTAACCTCGCGCCGTGAACCGGCCGAGGGACCGTGCCAGGTGGGCAGTTTGACTGGGGCGGTCGCCTCCTAAAAGGTACCGGAGGCGCCCAAAGGTTCCCTCAGGCTGAATGGAAACCAGCCAGAGAGTGCAAAGGCATAAGGGAGCTTGACTGCAAGGCCAACACGCCGAGCAGACACGAAAGTGGGGCTTAGTGATCTTACGGATCTGAGTGGAAGGGCCGTAACTTACCGGATAAAAGCTACCCCGGGGATAACAGGCTGGTGAAGCCCAAGCGTCCATAGCGACGGCTTCGCTCGGCACCTCGATGTCGGCTCATCGCATCCTGGGGCTGGACAAGGTCCCAAGGGTCGGGCTGTTCGCCCGTTAAAGCGGTACGTGAGCTGGGTTCAGACCGTCGTGAGACAGGTC
>Ga0209342_10000325_pt1 | contig 53630 bp, 47 predicted proteins | sample RifCSP16_2_FD_184023 | JGI IMG/M metagenome (GOLD analysis project Ga0209342, IMG submission 184023) | Soil microbial communities from Rifle, Colorado - Rifle CSP2_sed 16_2 (SPAdes) (version 2) | ecosystem: Environmental > Terrestrial > Deep subsurface > Rock core/Sediment | place: Rifle... | reverse complement strand
CAGCTTATTAACTATGTAAAGCGCACACTTACCAATGTGGTCATAGAATAATACATTAGTCCTTTGCTCGGAAACCAATTGATTGGCCCCTGACTTCCATCTCCTGTCAGCTGCCTGAAAAGTCTAATACTGCCATTCGGCATCAAAGCTCGTCCGGCGTTCATCATAATACCCCTTATTCCAAACAACCGTACTCACTCACAAAGTAGCCTGCCTGGGTTGGCAGATTGAAGCACCCTGCTGAACTCTCCATTTTTTTGGTCTCATGCGGGAATACGCCTTTACCGGGGTGCTATAATTAAAGACAGGACAGTACGGCATCCCGGAGGGCATAGATGAAAAGCAGGGTGTCAATAGCCAGCAGCCACGACATAGAGGTCGCGATAACCGGCGCGCTCGACAAGCTGGAGGGGCTCTCCGAGCTATTCGTCGGAAGGCATGTGGCAGTGAAGCCCAACGAGACATGGGCCACAGCCGATGATCTTACTGCTTGCACGCAGGCGGACACGGTGCGCGCTCTGGTCAGGTTCATCAAGGGGTATTATCCAAAAAAGATCACTGTAAGCGGAGGGGCAGGGGCAGGGGAGACCGCTGAGATTTTCAGGCTGCTTGGAATAGACGGCGTTATAAAAGACGAGGGCGTTGAGTTTTTCGACCACAACAGGCCGCCTTTCAGGCGGGTCAGGCTTCATCACGGGCCACAAGACGAGGTCATGGTGAACGAGCACATATTCGATTACGACACTGTGATATCCCTGGCGCAGCACAAAGTCCACGAGATCGCGGGCGTGACGCTGGCTATGAAAAATATTGCCATGTCATTACCGGCTGCTGATTACTATGGGCACCCGAGGAGCAAGCGCCTTCAGGCTCACAGGTTCTTTGAGGATATGCAAGGGTTCATAGCGGGGATGTGCCAGAGGTTCAGGCCTGGGCTCAGCATCATCGTCGGACATCCGGCAATGACCGGGACAGGCCCTATTGGCGGGCATACATTTGAAAGCGGGTTAGTCATAGCCAGCAAGGATTTCGTAGCCGCTGATTCAGTCGGCGCGTTCATCCTCGGGCGCGAGAAGGTCTCTCACATACAGCAGGCCGAGAGCCTCGGGCTGGGTACGGCTGACATCTATACGATGGAGATAACAGGCGTCCCGCTAAACGAGGCAGTAAGGATATTCAACGAGAAAAAGGCACAAAAAGCCGCTTAAGAGAATGACGGTAAAGAGCCTTTTATTCCCGCGAACTCGGCAGAGATGCTCTCGAAGTCTTCGCCGGTAATGGCGAGGGTTTTCAAGACCTCCTGGAACTCCGAGTCCACATCTTCCGGCTTTTTCCCTTTGGCAATGATGTTGGCGAGATAGGTAATATAGACAAGCACAGGTGTCTTGTTGTCGTCCTTTGGGTAGCCGGACGGGTTGTGGTGGTGCCTTATGGACATTACGCAATCCGGGGGAAGCTTGCATTTGTCCGCGAACCAGGCACCTGCCTCGGCGTGGGTGGCCCCAAACAACTCTTCTTCTTTCGCATAGGAGCCTTCCCCGGCAGTGTACGCTTCAATGTACTGCACTCCGCAGGTCTGGACCATTATGGGCATGCCTATGTCATGGAGAAGGCCCGCGAGGAATGCCGATTCCTTTGTCACGAGACCGGTTTTCCTGGCGAGCAGGACCGAGGCCATGGCGCACTCGAAAGAGTGGCCCCAGAGGGCGGCCAGCTCACGCGCGAACCCGGGCTGCCTTATATTGAACACCGTCGTTGAGACGGCCAGCCCCTTGACCATGTCAAAGCCGAGGACCAGTATGGCCTGGGATATGGAGTTTATCTTTCTTGAAAACCCGTAGAAAACGGCGTTGGATACGGCGACCACTCTGACCGCTATGGCAGGGTCGTGTTCTATGAGCTTTTCCAGGTCTGATACGGCAGAACCCGGGTCTTCCGCCACCTCCATGATCTTTTTCATCATCGATGGTACGGTTGATATCTTGATGATCTCCAGTACCCGGGAGCGTAATTCTTCCTTCTTAAGCCTGCGCGTCTCTTCAGGTGTGAAGTATTTTACGGTGTTTGCCATTAGACCTGCTCGGGGATTGAGATAACTTCATATCGGCAGGGGGAGTGGAAACTTTAATCGAAATTCTTGTTTTTTAAAAAATAAAAAGATTTTAGCAAGATACGGTCCACAGCCTGTTGAGTATAGTCTGTGAGATGCTGTTTTTTTAAAAAATTCAATAAGTTAGTGGCAAACCTTGAGATACTGACATCGCATGCCGTGGTATAGATGTTGGACTTATAGGGCATAAACTTTCACCTTAAACGGCAAAACGCCCGCCGGCTTGTGACCGGCGGGCGTTTTGTATTTCATTCAGATGTTTTCTAAGACTTGCGCGGCCTTTTCATTCTTGTGACTGCGTACCCGGCGATGCCGCTTCCAATGAGGAGCAGGGTAGAGGGCTCAGGGACTGAGGTGCCGCCCCCGGTTCCAGGGCCGGGCCCCGGTCCAGCGTCAGAGACATAGTTAAATGTCGCGTCGAAGTATGTGGCATTGCCAAGTCCTTTCCAGTCAAAGGAGACGCTGTCGCCGTTAAGACCGAGCCTTGAAGCACTCCAGCCTGCCATGTCGGTATTGACCGAGACCGATTGAATAGCGGCCCCTGTGCTGGAGTTCATATTTCCGACCATGAGCCCGTTGAACGAGTAGATGCCCCCGGGGCCGCCAATGGGCTCGCCTGTGTTCGGGTCGATCTCTATGGGTCCATAATCCTGGCGGAAGTTGCTTGTGCTCGAAAAATCAACCGAGAGATTATTGGCGCGCACATCAACCTTATAGTTGCCGGAGAATACCTGTCCTTGCGGGGGACCTCCAAATTCCGTGAGGTCGTTTATTCCGTCAGCGACCGTGATGGAATGAAGATAAGATGTTAATGCGCCCATTCCGGATCCGGTGTCGGTATAATGACCCACGGTCACGGAATCACCGATAAGCGTAGGCCCGGTATACGGAGCGGGCGGCACTGCCGGGGGCGCGAACACAAGTTCGGCGTCGAAATAATTGGCAGTGGTGATAAGGCCAAGGCCTTTCCAGTCGAAGGCTACGGAGTCTCCCGTGAAATTGACCCTTGATGAACCCCAACCCAGTATATTCGTATTTACGATGACAGATTGAAGAGATGCCCCTGAACTGTCGTTCAAGTTTCCTACCATGAGCCCGTTGAATGAGTAAGTGCCGTAGCTGCCAATGGGCTCGCCTGTGTACGGGTCGACCTCTATTGCCCCATAATCCTGGCGGAAGCTGCTTGTGCTCGCAAAATCGACCGAGAGTTTATTGGCCCCCACATCAACCAGATATTTGCCGGAGAATACCTGGCCTTGCGGGGGACCTTGAAATTCTGTCAGGTCGTTTATTCCGCCAGCGACGGTGATGGACTGAAGAGAACCTCCTATGGGACCCATTCCGTATCCGCTGTCGGTATAATGGCCAACGGTTACCAAATCACCGATAAGCGTGGCCCCGGCAACTCCGGCGAAGGCGAAAGGCGCTAGAACAAACGCGATGAGATATTTGTATTGACGCTTCATTTATTCTTCATCTCCTTGATTTGGGCGTCTGGTTCCCGCTGGCTAAACACCAGGGCCGATTTTGCAATGTATGAAGGAATATGTATGCAATATCCAAGCCTGATTAGTCAAGGCTGGCGTAAGTCATTGTTGTTTAAACCTTTATTAAAATGAGCAATATTTTTTCTAAAAGAATTCTTAAAAGTTTACACTTTTCCCCGAATTCGTTTGAGATTTTTTACATTACTGAGCCAGGTTTATGCGCCGCTCAGGAGCATGCTGTGGACTGTCTGAAAACCGCTGCGTCGTAAATCATCCGGTGCTGCCCTTTGAAAGCAATTTCAATTGACACGGGCTGTTTTCATGCTGTAAAGTTTAAACATCCCGTGTCGCCACTTCCAATTGTTCTTCATGCCATGACCTCAGTTGCGGCTGTTTCGGGTCTTTTCTAAATTGAACTTTGCCCAGCCGCGACCCCATGAGCAATATCCCGTTCTCGTTAGCCCATAGAGTAATCGTTGCCTTCCTTGCAATACTTCTCCCGCTATGCGCGGTATTTTACATTAATTACCGGTCGAACAAGGAATCCATCCAGAACCTTGTGCTTGCCACTCTTGCAACCCTCGCGTCCGAGAGAGAAAAAAACCTCCTTTTTTTCATCGAGATGAATAAGGAACGCATAAAGGACTTTTCAAGCGACGGGGTTATCCGCCGGGCGATGGAGAGCTCCGGAGGCGTTTTTTCAAAAGAGCTCGGCGAGTATGTGCTGAAAAACAAGCTCCCGCTCGAACCTCGTATGAGTGAGATCGCCTTGTTCTCTCCAAAAGGGAAGCTTGTGGCTTCCACGGCCTCAAGGCCGGCTGTAAGGGACATCTCCGGTCAGGATTTTTTCTTAAAGGCATCAGGCGCTGGCGCCGTGAGCGAGAACGCGCAAGTTTTCAGCAGACCTGGTCTTGTATTTTCATCCCCGGTGATGAGCATGGACGGCAGGAAGCCCGTAGGATTGATCGTAGGGTTTCTGCCCGCCTCTTTGCTGAACAGTGTCATGACAGATGCGCATGGCTCGGATCCCGATGAGCTTGTCTGGATGAACAGATGGGAGACCATAGAGACTTACCTTGTGAACAGGGATGGGACCATGATCACCGAGTCCCGCTTCATAAAGGACGCTCCCTTCAAAACAAAGGTCTCCACCTATCCAGTCGACGCTTGCATCAATGTTGCCAGGGAAATAAAGGGTTTTTATCCGGACTACAGGGGAAAAATTGTTGCCGGGGCCTCCAGCTGCCTTCCTGAATACAAATGGACGCTCGTGGCCGAGCTAGACGAGGACGAGGCCCTTAAGGACCTGAAAGATACGAAGTTGTAGCCATCGGGGCATTTCTCGCCGCCTTCTGTCTTGTCGCGTTACTAGTCATTTATTTAATGCGTCACATAGTGAAGCCTCTCAAAAATTTTTCAGCTACCGCGATAAGGATCGCCGGAGGCGATTACGATGTCTCCATCCCCGTTAGCACAAAAGACGAGATTGGCGTGCTGTCAGAGGCTTTCAACAGCATGGGCAGGGGCATAAAGGACAGGAGCGAGGCCCTGGCCCTGAGCAAGGAAAGGCTTAAAAACGCGCAGCGCATCGCGCACATAGGCAACTGGGACTGGGACATGGTGAAGAACGAACTGCTCTGGTCTGATGAGATATACCGTATGTTCGGCATCCCTAAAACGGAGTTCGGGGCGACATACGAGGCCTTTTTGGGCGCGATCCACCCCGAAGACAGGGACTTCGTAAACTCGGCCGTAAACGGCGCGGTTTCCCTCGGGAGCAATTATTCGATAGACCACAGGATAGTGTTGCCGTCCGGCGAGGTAAGGATCGTCCACGAACAGGCCGAGGTCGTCCGTGACGCTTCCGGCACGCCAATAATGATGTCCGGTACGGTCCAGGACATAACCGAGCGCAAGCTGGCCGAAGACGAGGTGATAAAGCTCAATGTCGAGCTCGAGTACAAGGTAAGGGAAAGGACAGCCGAGCTCGAGGGAGCCGTGAAGGGCCTCGAGTCCTTCAGCTATTCGGTCGCGCATGACTTGAGGTCGCCCTTGAGGAGTATCGACGGCTTCAGCCAGGCCTTCATAGAGGACTTCGGCGAAAGCATTGGCCCTGAAGGCCACGACTATCTCAGGCGCATAAGGGAAGGGAGCCAGAGGATGGGCCATCTCATAGATGACCTGCTGACGCTCTCATATGTGACCAGGCTGGAGATGAAACGCGAGGAGGTGGACTTGAGCCACCTGGCTGAGGCCGTGGCCGTTGAGCAAAAAAAGACCGTGACCGGGCGCGAGGTGGATTGTATAATCGCGCATGGACTCAAGGCTGCCGGGGACCCGGGGCTGTTGAGGGTAGTCCTTGACAACCTCATCGGCAACGCGTTCAAGTTCACTGGAAAGCAGGAGCACGCAAGGATAGGGTTTTATTCCGTTGGCACGGAAGGCGCCAGGACGATATATTGCGTAAGGGATAACGGCGTAGGGTTTGACATGAAGTATTACGGCAAACTGTTCGTTCCTTTCCAGCGCCTCCATTCCACTGTGGATTTCCGCGGCACAGGCATAGGCCTTGCCACGGTGGAGCGCATTATATGGCGCCACGGCGGCAGGGTGTGGGGCGAAGGCGAGGCGGGCAAAGGCGCCGCATTTTATTTTACTTTATAATCTGGAGGAATAAAAAAATGGACGAAAAGATAATACTTCTGGTGGAGGACAACCCGGACGATGTGGCACTTACCGAGCGGGCCTTTAAAAAAAACAACATCAGAAACAGGGTTATCGTGGCCGCCGACGGCGTAGAGGCGCTCGATTACCTCTTTTGCTCAGGCAAATACGCCGGGCAGACCACGACCCTGCCGCAGGTCATCCTCCTCGACCTCAAGCTGCCGAGGGTCAGCGGGCTTGAGGTGCTCAAGATGATAAGGACCGATGAAAGGACGAAGCTCCTGCCCGTAGTTATACTCACATCCTCAAAGGAGGAGCAGGACCTGATAGATGGCTATAAGCTCGGAGCTAACAGCTACATCAGAAAGCCAGTCGACTTCTCCCAGTTCCTTGAGGCCGTCAAACAGCTCGGGCTTTACTGGCTTGTATTGAACGAAACGCCCAAAAAATGGTGATATGACTATACGGAGCATCAAGGCTCTTATCGTAGAGGACTGCGAAGACGATGCCTTCCTCATAGGCAGGGAGCTTAAAAAAGGCGCTTTTGAACCGTACAGTGAACGCGTATGCACGGAAGCCGGCCTCATTGACGCCCTCAAAAATGGGCCGTGGGATATCATCATCTCGGATTATTCGATGCCTGGTTTCGGCGGACCTGAAGTTTTAAGGATCATGCGCGAAAGCTCCCTCGATATACCGGTAATCATCGTTTCCGGCGTGCGCGGGGAAGAGTACGCTGTCGAGACCATGAGGGCGGGCGCGTGCGATTATCTCAGGAAAGACGCCCTTTCCAGGCTCTCTCCGGCCGTAAGGAGGGAGATCAAGGAGGCCCGGAACAGGGCGGCCCGGAGAAAGGCCGAGGAAGAGGTCACCAGGTCGGCCGAGGCGCTGAAGGAAATTGAGGAGAGGTTCCATCAGATTTTCGTGCAGAACCAGGACGCTCAGATAGTGTTCGACGCCCTCTCTTGCAGGATAATCGACTCAAACCCCTCTGCCACCGAGTTGTTGGGCTTCGCGCGCGAAGAGCTCATGGACATCGGGCCGTCCGCGTTCATAGAGACTTCCGAGCATTCAAGATTCGAGGACTGGCTCTACGGGTCCATGGGGGCGTGCTCGGCCTTGCGCAGGAGCTTAGCTATCGACAGGGTCGACATGCTCAGGAAAGACGGAACGAGTCTCGAGGCTTCGATAAGCTGCCAGCTTATAAGGCTCAGGCAGGGGGAGGTAGCGTACTGCACGATAAAGGACCTGACCGAAAGAATAAGGCTCGATGAGGAAAAAATCCTGCTGCAAGCCAAGCTCATTCATGCGAACAAGATGGCTTCGATAGGGACCCTGGCCTCAGGTGTGGCCCATGAGATAAACAACCCCAACAACTTCATCCTGTTCAACTCCAATCTTCTATCTGACACCTTGAAAGACGCCTCCAGGATCCTCGACGGATATTTTCACGAGCACGGGGATTTTTCCATCGGGGGGCTGCCTTATTCGGAGGCGAGCGTGGTCATGCCCGAGCTCGTAAGCGGAATAACCGAGGGTTCGAGGCGGATAAAAAAGATCGTCGAAAGCCTGCGTGACTTTTCGAGGACCGCAAAGGACGGGGCCGAAGGTTTGTTCGATGTGAACAGGGCCGTCCAGGCGTCAGTCTTGATGCTTTCGAACCAGATATCGATGTTCACGAACAACTTTCATGTCATCTGCGGTGACAAAATACCGCTCATAAAAGGCAACGGGCAAAAAATCGAGCAGGTCATTGTGAATCTCGTCATGAACGCGGTCCAGGCACTGCCGGACAGTAAAAAAGGCGTCTGGGTCTATACCGTTCACGACGCAAACGAGGGCGTGGTAGTCATAAAGGTGCGTGACGAGGGCGCGGGAATGTCCGTAGAGGTGCTGGAGCGCATAACCGAGCCTTTTTTCACCACGAAGGCCGACACCGGTGGGACAGGTCTCGGGCTTTCGATCTCTTATTCCATCATAAAGGAACACGGCGGGTCCCTTGAGTTCTCGTCACGCCCGGGAGAGGGCACGACCGCCTTAGTCAAGCTCCCGGCTGACTGACTTTCCCGGAGGTCTGTCTGTTTTAAATCCGCTGAACTGCCTGAAATAACCCATCTGCAAGCCCCTTACAAGTCACACTCGAAATCTCTATCGCTGTGGAATGATACATGTTTTCGCAAATAGCCGGTTTTTCTATTGCAAGGGTCATTGCGTTCCAGGAAAAAAAAGTCATACTTAGTAAAGAGTTCCCAAATTTTTCCACTTGCGGAGAACCGCTATGGCCGAAAAAAAAGAACGGTGCCCATGGACGAGGCGCTTCCCGTGGATTTCAGGGATATCATCCAGGCTAATCTCAAGCTCATCAAGCGGCTTGAGGAGGAAAACAAAAAGCTGCTCTATGACATCAATGAAAGGAGAAAGGAGCTCAAAGGCAATTACGATATCGAAAAGATAGTCGATAGTTACGAATCTTTCGAAGAGATCATGAGGGCGATAGTCGAGGTCATCCCTCCCGCATATCAGTACCCTGAGGTCACTTGCGCGCGCATAATCATCCGGGGCGCGGAGTACAGGACAAAAAATTTCAAAGAAACAGAATGGAAGCAGGATAGCGTCATCAGGATAGTCGGCAATCCAGAGGGCTCTGTCGATGTCTATTATACCGAGGAAAGGCCGGAGAGCGACGAAGGGCCGTTTTTGAGCGAGGAGCGCAATCTCATAAACAAAATGGCGCTGCGTGTTGGAAAAATAGCAGAAAAAATGGATGCCACCGAGGCCCTGCGAAAAAGCGAAGACCGTTTCAGAAAGCTGGTCGAGACCACCAGTGACCTGATATGGGAGGTAGATGAAAAAGGCGTCTATACCTATGTCAGCCCGAAGATAAAAGAGCTGCTTGGCTATGAGCCGGAAGAGGTCATCGGCAGGCGGCCTTTTGAACTCATGCCGCAGGAAGAGGGGCGCTCCATCGCCGCTGTCTTTGATTCAATCGCTTCCGAGCGGAAGAGATTCAAAAACCTAGAAAATATAAACATGCACAAAAACGGCTCTCAAGTCATCCTCGAGACGAGCGCGGTGCCTTTCTTCGACCCTGACGGGACATTCAGGGGCTACCGAGGCATAGACAGGGACATAACCAAACGCAAACAAACAGAGGATGAACTGAAAAAAATAAACGCTGAGCTTCAGGACTCTCTCAATAAGGTAAGGCTCCTGCGCGGCCTTCTGCCGATATGCGCCTCATGCAAAAAGATACGGACTGAGAAAGGCTACTGGGAAACAATTGAAAAATACATCTCAAAACATTCGGAAGCTGAATTCAGCCACAGTATCTGCGACGAATGCGCCAGTAAACTTTACCCTGAGGAGTTTCCGAAAAAAGCAGAATAAGTTTTGAGACTACCACTGCAAGCAGACCCATTCTGAGTTTACCAAATACCTAAAATCTAATAAAAATGCCCGAGGAAGTAAAAGTGTTTGCAGGCCTCCACTTGAAATTATTGAGGTTTTAGAAATTTGTAAACACATTTACTTCCCTGCGTGAGGAAGTAAATGTGTTTACTGAGATCAGCTGAGAAGTAAAAGTGTTTACTAAATGCCAGAGATGAAAAAGTATTTAAAAACAAATAGTTGGCAGTCTGGTAAAGAGAATGGTCGTTTGAGCGTCACTTGCAGATATTCCCGAGGAGTGAGAATACTTTCTCCTGCTCCTTTAGCGTTATTAAAAGTGCAGGGGAGTGACCATTCTGTATGCTGGAATGTGGATGGACTCCCCAAAAAAAATGCTGGCTGGGTAACCTGGATTCAATAGTTATTTTAATCCAAATTATTTTTCGAATCCCTGTGATTTAAAAAAGACATTTTAGGAGCCTACATCTCCGGAAGTGGCACTCATAAATCCGGTTGACATTCTACATATTGTAGAATATTATGAAAATATATTCAGTTAATATTTGGGCCTGAGAAGCCCTTTTTTTGTCGATTTTTATTCTACTGATTGTAGAATAAATTAAATGTAAAAGAGGAGTAATGAGTATGAGGAAGGCTCTGATTTCCCTGCTTTTAATCCTCTTGGCTGGATGCGCCACAATAGTAAAAAGCAGCCCCGGTCATGGCCATGGAAAGAGTTCGGAGCGGAAGCATTCCGAACATAAGCATTAAATCAGGGTTTCAAAAAAACAGTTCTTTAACATACACACACAAACTGGCGTTTCTACGATTTGTAGAAATTCAGACAAACCGATATACTGATAACAGATACAGGTCTTTTTCAAGGGAGGCCAGTATGCTTAATACCAAAGCCGTAGCTCTGAGCTTTACCATCACAGTTTCCCTTTTTTATCTTCTCTGCGCGTTCTTTGCCTATATTTTGCCTCAGGGTTTTTTAGCTTTCTTCAACACCTGGCTGCACGGGATCGATTTGTCCATTGTAGCCTCTAAAAAGATTTTCACGCTGGGTGAATTTCTTTTTGGACTCGTCAGCATATCTGCAGTGTCCTGGATAACAGGGGCCGTGTTTTCGGTCCTTTATAATGCGCTAAACAGGATCTCCAAAAGTTAAAAAACGGAGGGCAATATGGCAAAGGACCCCGTATGCGGCATGGAAGTCGACGAGAAAGATGCCGAGTTCTGCACGCGCTTCGAGCACGAGACCTTTTACTTCTGTTCCAAGGCCTGTCAGGACCGTTTTGAGCAGGAAGAGGGCATACAGCACGCTGAGCCCGGAAAGAAATGGTGGCAGAAGATACTGAAGGAGCCTAAGGAAAAGCCTCCCAAGTGTCATTAGGACTATCCTCTTACTGAAGGAGGCGTAAATGCACGGGGACGGCATCTCTTATGGATACGGGTTCTGGTCGCTTGTTGTCGTAAATGTCTTCTTGTTCCTTTTCTTTATCCTGAGCTTCCTTGCGCCCGTAAAGAGGAGGGAGTGGAGGTCGATGGGGGTGACGACCGCCTTCATAATCGCCCTCTTCACCGAGATGTACGGTTTCCCCCTCACTATCTATATCCTTACGGCCCTGCTCGGGGCGAAGTATCCCTCCTTTAACCCTTTTTCCCACGAAAGCGGACACCTCTGGGTAACCTTGTTCGGCGGCGGTCAGACAATGCTTATGTTTATACACCTTGTGAGCAACGGGCTCATGATAGCCGGGTTCTTTATCATGGGGGCCGGATGGAAACAGGTGCATAGCGCGAAGGGAGAGCTGGTGACAACCGGTCTTTACAGCCGCGTGCGCCACCCGCAGTACTCAGGGCTTTTCCTTGTGACCATAGGCCTCCTTGTGCAATGGCCGACTATCATAACAGTAGTCATGTGGCCGGTCCTCGCATTTGCCTACTACAGGCTCGCGAAAAGGGAAGAGGCGGAGATGGAAAAGGAGTTCGGCGAAGCATACAGGAAGTACAGGGTGGAGGTTCCCATGTTCATACCCCGGATATCGGGCAACGCTTGAAAAATGCGGACATAACGCTATGAAGGGCGCGCCTTAGGAAGGCAGTGTTTGTAACCGAAAGGAGAGGGGAACACTGACATGGATGTCGGCACAATAATATTTCTGGTAATCATCGTGGTCTTCATGTTCCTCATGCACCGGGGTGGAGGCGGCATGGGGTGCTGCGGCGGAGGGCACTCGCACGGAAAAAAAGAGGGCAAGGGGAAAGAGGAAGAAAAGGGAGGCCATGACCATGGCTGAGAAAAGGAAGGGCTTCGGCTCGACGCTGTTCCTCATAATCGGTTGCCTCATGCCGCCTGCTGTCGTAAAAGACGCTCAGAACCATAGCTAGTAGCCCGATTGTGATACAGAAGAATCGAATGCGGATAACAATTCAGAAAACGGAGGACAGATAAGATGATGGACGCTATAAGGCCGGTGAGGCCGGGGATACTGATAGGACTGATCGGGATCCTTCTCGGAATAAGCTGGGCCTTCTGGCTTGTCCTCGGCCATGAGCAGATACATTCAAGCCTCGCGGCCAGCAGGGCCGTTTTAGAGCAACCAGGGCAGGAGGCGAACCACCACGCTGAAAACCAGATAAAATCAGTAAAGCATGTGCACAGTGACGGCAAAGAGCATATGCATGTGAAAAAAGAGGCTGCGGCTCAAGAGAAGACTACTCAGCACGCTCACGGCACAGGCCATGATGATGCCTTGATGGATCTTGCGCATACCCGCCTTATGAGGGGACATTTGCACGCGATGGGCCTTGGCCTGGGGGCGATTATAATATCGGTCGTCCTTTCCTTCACCTCCGCGCAGGCCTGGATTAAAACGGCAGCATCTGTTTTTGCGGGTATTGGGGGCCTCGTCTACCCGCTGGCCTGGATAGTCATGGGCTACAGGACGCCCTCTTTGGGGCCTGAGCTTGCGGAAACATCAGTAACTCTAATCGCCGGACCAGGCGTCGTCCTCGTCCTTTCAGGTGTGCTGGCGGCGGCATTTTTTATATTTAAAGACATATTGATGAGAAAATAAAAAGTCAATCTGTTAAACCTTATGGAGGTGCTTATGTTCAGGATGTCCTTGTTGGCGGCTTGTGCGGTGCTCTTCCTTTCAGTCCAGCCATCGATAGCAGAGATGGACCACATGAAAGATATGGACAAGCACATGAAGGAGCACATGGGCGGTCAGATGCAGGGTAAGGGGCAGGAGAACCAGATAACAGACAGTACAGGCATAACCATCGAAGCCCAGGCGGCAGAGGTCACGGCAAAGGTGACATACAACAACCCCGGAGCTGTGATACCGGTCTTTAATGTCGTACTTGATACACATTCGGCTGAGCTCGACCAGTACAGGTTCGAAGATATCGTCGTGCTGAGAGACCAGGCAGGCAAAGAGCATAAACCCCAGATTACTTCTACCAAGGGCTCAGGCCACCACAGGGAGGCGGTTCTCGAGTTCAAGAATGCTGATCTTTCCGACTCTGATTATGTCGAGCTCGTAATAAAAAACTTGGCAGGAGTGCCTGAAAGAGTATTCAAGTTCGACCTCACAGAAGGGGTAAAGAGGAGTATTTGAAGGAAAGGAAAGCTCAGCAGTAAGGAGAAGCTAAATGCTTAAAGACCCGGTATGCGGAATGCAGGTCGACCCAAAAAAGGCCGCAGGCAAAAGCGCCTACAATGGGGAGACCGTCTACTTCTGCTCGCTGACATGCAAACAAAAATTCGACCACGAACCTGAACGGTTCGCGATGAAAGGCCTTGATGAGAAGCACATGCCCGGCGGCAAGGGCATGGAACAGGCCGCGCCAGGGGCTCGGGAGACGGCAAAGGACCCTGTATGCGGCATGGTGGTCGAAAAAGGAAAGTCCCTCAAAAAAGAGCTTGGCGGCAGGATGTTTTATTTCTGCAGCGATGGGTGCCTCAGGACATTCGAATCTCCAGAGGAAGAGCTCAAGAAGATGAAGCGGCGGGTATCGATAGCCCTTGCCGGCGTCCTTGTGCTTGCCATCCTCCGCGCAGCCTTCTTCCTTGGGCTGGCCGCTGGCGCGACCATCGTAACCTGGGCGCCGATACCTCAGCTTCCGTGGTTTACCTGGGGGATGTGGCTCTTTATCCTTGTTACGCCGGTCCAGTTCATAGGCGGATGGAGTTTTTACAAGGGCGCTTATAACGCAGTTAAGAACCGGATGATAAATATGGACTTCCTCATAGCTCTGGGGACTTCCGTGGCCTATGTGTATTCGGTTGTAGTCATATTTGCCCCTGACATACTGCCGGTGAAGGTATCTGAGAGGGACGTGTATTTCGAGGTCTCGGCCGTCATCATCGCCTTTGTCCTGCTCGGTAAGTACATGGAGGAGATAATAAAGAAGAAGTCTTCCGCGGCGGTAAGAAAGCTTCTTGACCTGAAGCCTCAAGTGGCGAGGGTAATAAGAGAGGGGCAGGAGATGGAGATACCGGCTGAGATGGTCCAGGTCGGAGAGATTGTGGTAGTACGGCCCGGCGAAAAGATACCGGCTGACGGCCTTGTAATGGAAGGCTCTTCTTCAGTGGATGAGAAGATGATAACCGGCGAGTCCATGCCGGTCGAGAAGAAGCCGGGTGACAGCATCATAGGGGCCACCATGAACAAGGTCGGCATGCTCAAGTTCAAGGCCGTAAGGGTAGGAGCCGAGACCACAATCAGCCAGATAATCAAGATGGTCGAGCAGGCTCAGGCATCCTCAGCGCCTATACAGAGGATAGCAGACCAGGTCTCCGGCTATTTCGTCGTTTCCGTTGTGACAGTGGCCTTTCTTTCTTTTTTCGGGTGGTGGGTAATGGGTAATTTCCCACAGGGGTTATTGGCTTTTATAGCTGTGTTGATCATAGCATGCCCGTGCGCGCTCGGAATCGCGACCCCTGCGGCGCTCATGGTGGGTGTCGGCAAAGGTGCCGAGGCTGGCATACTCATAAGAGGCGGCGAGTACCTGGAAAGGGCGCAGAAGCTCACTACAATCGTTTTTGACAAGACCGGGACGCTTACAAAAGGCGAGCCGTCTGTAACAGACATAATCCCCTTCGAGTTCAGCGAGGACGAGGTTTTAAAATACGCCGCCATAGCTGAGAAAGGCTCCGAGCACCCGTTGGCTGAGGCGATCATAAAGGCGGCGCGGATGAAAAATATCGATGTCCCTGACATGGATACTTTTGAGGCTGTGCCAGGTCACGGGGTAAAAGTGGGCTTCAAGGGGGACACAATCCTTTTCGGCAACAGAAGGCTCATGGAGGCAAACAGTATCCATATAGCCGAGTTTGAAGAGAAATTGAAGGGTCTTGAGGAGCAGGGCAAGACGGCCATGCTCCTGGCAAGGAATGGAGCGGTAAAGGGAATAGTGGCCGTGGCGGATACCTTGAAGGAGAGTTCGATCTCAGCGGTTACCGCCCTCAAGAAAGAAGGCCTCGAGGTAATCATGCTCACCGGCGACAACGAAAGAACGGCGAATGCCGTCGCAAGGCTCGCTGGGATAGAGAAAGTCATAGCCAATGTGCTGCCGGGCGAGAAGGCCGGGATAATAAAGAAGCTTCAGTCCGAGGGCAAGGCCGTGGCTATGGTGGGCGATGGCATAAACGACGCGCCAGCGCTGGCGCAGGCTGACATCGGCATAGCCATAGGGAGCGGTTCGGATGTGGCGAAGGAGACAGGCGGCATCATCCTGGTAAAGGATGATGTAAGGGATGTGTTTGCGGGTATAAAACTCTCTAAAGCTACTATGAGGAAGATAAAACAGAACCTTTTCTGGGCCTTTATCTATAACTCCATCGGGATACCGATTGCCGCATTGGGGTATTTAAATCCGATAATAGCGGCTGCGGCAATGGCGCTGAGTTCCCTTTCGGTCGTGGCCAACTCGGCTACCCTGAAGACACTTAAGATAGAGGTCGATTGAAGGGAGGGCTTATGCGAAGATGGTTATGGCTGTGCCCTCCTTTGATGACGGTAATTGCCGTATGGATTTTCATGCTCCTGGGGTTTACCGTATGGGCGGCGGCGCTAATGGCACTTCTCCTCATATGTCCTGCAATTATTATCTATGGGCTTATAAAGATATCACGGCACAAGGGCGGATTTTCCTCTGAAACGCTCCATACACGCGGCATGCCGCTTGACATACTGGCGCCGATCTATGACAGGTACTGCCCCCTGATAGGGCTTGGCCGTGCGTTCAGGCAGAAAACGCTTGGCTTCGCAGAGGTGAAGCCCGGCGAGAGCGTGCTCGATGTCGGGTGCGGCACCGGGGTATTGACGCGTCTTGCGGCTTTGGTTGTAGGGCAAACAGGGTACGCGGTCGGAATAGACCCGGCCGCAAAGATGATAGGGGTCGCCAAAAAGAACGCTCTTAAAGAAGGGAGCCGAGCCGAATTCAGGCTTGCAGTGATAGAAGACTTACCTTTTGAGGACAACCGCTTTGACTGCGTACTTTCGAGCGCCATGCTCCATCACCTCCCGCCTGACTTGAAGGTCAAGGGGCTCTCAGAGGTCCGCAGGGTGCTAAAGCCCGGCGGGCGGCTTGTCCTCGTGGATGTGGACAAGCCCACGATCTTCCTGTGGTGGGTGCTCCTGTGGCCGCTTCTTTTCTGGTCATTTACAGAAGACCAGGTAAAAGGCAAACTGGGGACCCTGTTTTTTCGTGGAGGCTTTTCAGCTGAAAAGGTCGGCTCGTGGGGAGGCTTTCTGGGTTTCTGGAAGGCATACAAATAGGGTCAGCCAAGGATGTCTTTTTTCCTCTCCATGTATTCCTCCTTCTTAATCTCTCCTCTGGCATACCTCTCGTCGAGTATATCGATAGCCCTCTTCTGTTCTGGGTCTTTTTTCGACATGAACGAGCGTATCATGAAAAAGAGCCCTAGGATTATCGCGACCCAGAAAAACATCCAGACCGCCATAATGAGTATATGGTGCTCGTAAGCCATATGGTACATGTCCATGTGTAGACCTCCTATATAAAAGTATAGCAGGCACTAAAGTTGACACGTTGTATTTTCATTAGCTTTATCGGCGTGTAAGTTGATAGAATGCGCTATCCCACCCGAAGAGGCGTGCTATGTCTTTTGAGGCCCTTATCCCGGTCATAGAGAAATACAAATCGGACAAGGAATCTGTCTACAACACCTGGTTTGTCGAAGGGCAGGAAAGGCTTTGCGCTTTTCGGGCCATTAAGACTGGTTTAAGGCAGGTGATCGAAGAGATAAAAAACGGAACCTTCGGGAACGATTTTAAAGGCTCATCTCTCGAAGTCGTTTTGAATTCGATAACCGAGCAAAAGCAGGTCTTCAAGGGTGCTTCACATGCGTTTTTCTGGAAGCCTAAGCTTCGTATCCCGGATATATACGAGAACGAAGACAATAAAAGGGCCTTTGGGCAATTTCTGGAAAGCTGTCTTTCAGCAAGTAAAGAAGAGCAGATCATATCCGAGATAATCAGGCTCTCTGAAAAGAATATAAAAGGTCTCGGCCCGGCTGCGGCCAACATACTTTACTTCCTGCACCCGACCCTCATACCTCCGTTCAATACCGCTATCCTTAAAGGGTACAACGCCCTTTTCAAGGATAAGAAAAAACTTGGCTCATGGCAGAGCTATCTTGAGATGAGGGAGGTAGTCATCAAGGCAAACAACGACCTAAAGGCTCACCTCTCAAAAGACCTCGGAGCGATTTCCGGGCTTCTGTTCGAGATAGGCGTAAACAGGCTTCTTATAGACGGCAATTCGGAGGAGGTGCTTGAAAAAGAAGCGGCCAAGGCGGCCTTGGTCGTGAAAAAACGCCATGAAGAGGTGTTGCTCGACAAGAAAGAGGATGATACGCACACGAAGATGCAGTATCTACTCGTGAAGGCCGGCAAAGACCTCGGCTACGACGTCGTAGTAGCTTCCAACGACCGTTCCAGGGAATATAACGGAGAGAAGTTCTCATTTCTGACCCTGCCAGCATTGCCAAAGATGGGAATAGCCGATGATGTGATGGAAGTGGTGAACTTCATCGATGTGCTCTGGTTTAAAAAAGGGACAAACGATATTGAATGCGCCTTTGAGGTCGAAAAGACTACATCCATCTATTCGGGTCTTTTAAGGCTCAAAGACCTTATTTATTCATTATCCGACGATGAATATCATGTGTTCGTGCTGGTTCCTGACGAGCGGGAGCGAGAGATGCTGGCACAGCTCAAAAGGCCAGCCTTCGGTGACCTCAGGGATAAAAATGTAAGCTATATCCTTTTTGATGACCTCTGCTGCCATGCTGAATCGATATGCAAGCTTGGTGATGATTATAGGATCCTGAAGAAGATCTGCAGGGATCTGGCAGGGGCCAAATGCAATCTGTAGGTTTTACAGTACAGTCCTTTTACCCCTTTTTTGCTCTCCGGAACTTATAAAGGCAAATCCGAAGTAAAGTTCCTTGAACGAGGTGTCCTTCAGGTACCTGTCGACCGACTCCCACGGGTGCCGGGAGGATATGTCGAGGGTCACTCCGAAAGGCTTTGTGATAAGAATGCCGAGCTTTACGAGCAGATGGGGAGCTCTCTGAGACTCTTTGAGGTCAAGGATGACGAGCCTTCCCTCTGGGGCGAGGGCGTCTGCCGCGTTTTTGATTATCGTGTCGTACTCCGGTATGAGGGTTATCGCGAAGGTGGAGATTACGCCATTGACGCCTTTTTCGAAGACGTATTTGGCGGCATCCTTATTCTCCGAAAGGAAGGGTTTAGCAAAGCCAATTATTGCATGCTTAGGATGGGGATCTCTTATATGGGATCCAGATGCCTGTGAGGCGCTTCGAAAAAGAGAGTGCATGCCAAATTCAAAAAAAATTGGGGTATGGTCTCATGGAACACCAGAGCCCAGTCTTATTCAGAATCTTCCGCACTGGGCAGAATCGCATGGCGTTGATACGGTCATATGGACTGCGCTTTCTCCAAAGTTCAATGGTGATACGGAAGAGCCGCCCACTTGTGAACAAGTGTTAAAATATCTTTCGCGACCTGACCGGAGCAGCGCGGGCTAATGCTGAGCGCTATATCAGATTGGCACCACGCCAAATTGATACTGATTATCGTCGACAAATCGAAGCTAATTTACACTGGCTTCCATTAAGTCCCAATTCGTGAAAAGACTGGAGTAATATGAACGCCAAGGTGTGCCGGACAGATCTATCCTCCTAGACTTGACTAAACCTCCTAAAAACTTTAGCCAGCTAACCTATTAGAAAACAAGTATTTTTTAAGTGCCTTCTATACTTTTTGTTCTTTTGTAAACACTTTTACTTCCCCAGAGTAAACAGTTTTACTTCACCGGATGTCCAGTGAACTAAAACCGTTGACTTTGAGGGCCACGAAATTCCTTAGCTTTTTTGAAAAAGTCAGCACTTTTAGTTCATGCCCAAATGAACTAAAAGCGCTGACTTCGTGCCGCTGTGAACTAAAAGTGTTGACTGTAGGGATGTACAGGAAAAATGCTTTAAAAACAAACAATTAGAGGCTGTGAATTGTGGAGGCTTGGAATCCGAGACCTAAGAAATGGAATTGGAATATAGAGCACCGCGTTCGGGAAGATACCTGGATGCCTGAATCGAAAAACACCCCGGCTTCATCAACCCTAATTCCATAAGCAAATCAACGAATTAACCTGAATCCGGCCGAGGCAACCTTAACCGACTTGAATCGAAAACAAACACAATCAAAGAGCGGATTGCGGCAAAATTGAGGCGCTTATCCACAGGGGACAGGGGGCACACAATGCCTCCTGTTTTTATTTAAGGCCACTACCTACTCATGGCGACAACCTCTCTCCCTGAAGGGCTTCAACTTATGTAAAAGCTTGGAACAGAAATGAATAGTTGCTCATTCATCTGTCTTTTATAATGTATGGCCCTCATGTCATTTATCAGGTGGGTCTAGACGGACGGCGACTTCGGTTCGCTTCTGACCGGACTTCGGTTTGCCATGTTATCGCGGCTATTGTACAGTCTTGCCAACATTCCAGTTCCTATCATGAGGGCGCTCTGGCGGCCTTATTTGTTTGCGTGGCAGTCCCTTCGGCTGGAAAACGATGCGGCGTTGTACTTCATACAAAAGGAGGTGGATGTAAGGCTGAATCCATCCACCGTGGAGGTCATCTTCGGAGGCAGGCGCGTGGCCTCTCAGCAGAGTAGCTATAAGAAGGGCAGGGGACGCGCGCGCTGGTTTGCCGTGGTGGTCATCTGCTTCCTCGCAAGCATGCTGGCTATAAGGACCGCTCCAAAGGCCGACCCGGCGGAAGTAACCCTGGAAGCCTGATTCGAAAAAACACACCAACTTCTCAACGAACATTAACCAGAATTCGGCCGAGGCAGCCATAATTGGCTTGAAGCGTAAACAAAAATAATCTAAGACCGGATTAAAAATGTAGCAGTTATAATAGAGCATAAAATGCTCCCTAATATTCTTCTTTTAGCCTGCGATGTTATGTCTTTTTAATTTAAATCAGCTCCGATAAAGCGAACTGTCAGAGATTTCTAGGTACTTTTCGCGGAATCAAGATGTTGGATTAGATTCACGGCCGAAAATTCTGCTGACTAATTGTGTACGATTACAGACGCCGAGCCTCCTAAAGATATTGTACATGTGATCTTTAACCGTTTGTTCAGTTATATGGAGATTTTTGGCAATTTCACGGTTTGAAAGCCCTTGGACGACTTTCAAGAGAATTTCCTGCTGTCTCCTGGTTAGTTTGAGCCAATCAGATGAGACCTCCATATTATTTACAAAGATCCTTGTTGACATAGGCTTACACTCCTAAAATCCTGCTTATATTTTATGTCAGACTCAAATATTTCGATATTATCTATCAATATCGAATTACGATATTATTGTTTCCGCTTGGCTGCGCTGTCAAGGTTGCCTTGAAAAGAGACTAAATCCATGCCCTTTTAAAACCCAACAAACAAATGAGGAGCTGGCCCACCTATAGGCCAGCTCCTCATGTACGGCTTTGGAAAATTTACTTGTAATGGCAGGTCATACAGACACCGGAGCCAGAGTTGCCTCCAACCCTTCTGAGGAACATACCATCAGAGATAAGCTCTCCGGCAGCTCCCCAGGTACTGTCGACCTCGTTATAGGACTTGTTGCTGAAGTGCGGGTCATGGCAGCTGGAGCACTCTACCTTGCCGCCTCTAAGCAGGTCGCCGATAGTTGCGGTGTTGGAAATGAAACCGTTTACCGCCCACAGGTTTTTAGCCAAGTTGCCGTTGTCAAAAGTGCTGGAGCTCGCAGCAAGGTCTGCTGTCAGGTCGATTGCGGAGATGACAGTATTTGTAGCCCTTAGACTGGCCCTGTCAGTTGCGTAGGCGACTGAAACCGGATGATCGTTCGAAAGATTGGTGCCTATTCCTAACCTGCCAGTTGGGCTGATGAAGTCATCTGTAGCGGTACCACCTGGACCTTTAGTGAAAGTCCAACCTAAGTCAGCGGCTACGCCCTGGGTTGCAGCAGACATTCCTTTACCGGGCTTGTTTGCGAGGTTGTCGAAGGTGGTAACGCCGTCATGACAGCTCAGGCAGGCCAGCGTGGTGGACCCTATGTCGGTGTTCGCTATGTCGGAGCCGCCAATGGTGCTGCCGTAGGCTGTGAACGCTGTCGGGGCCAGCGTTCCCCTGTTCCACAAGGGCTTCAGATTGTTAGCGGTGTTCGTATGGTGAGGCGTATGGCAGAATACGCATACCTCAGAGGTATTTCCGGTACTAATGTAACTGGAATTGTTGGGATTGCCGAGGCTTCCAAGGTTGTGCCTTGACTGTCCGATACCGCTTGCGCTATCACCTGCAGAGTAGGTATCGATAGCCGATGCTGTGCCGACTGATACAAAAATTGCTGATGCGAGCACGAGAGATTTTAAGATGAACCTTTTCATTTTAGTCTCCATTTGAAAGTTTTGTATTTTCGTAACATCTCGCGTTTCTTTTTGGTGGCTTTACCGTGTTTTGCCAGATTTTGTACCCCCATCAGTCCAAAACCTCTCAAAACATCCGCCTGTGGTTCACCAGCAAGCGGTTCTTCCAGCAACACCAGAGATCGAGAACTGGCAAGCATTCATAGCTTGGGCCGGAAGCAAAGATTCAGGAATTTCTGTCTTCTGTGCTTTTTCAAGGCTTTGCACCACCATCAGTCCAAAACCTCTCAAAACATCCGCCTGTGGTTCACCAGCAAGCGGTTCTTTCAGCAACAACCAGAGATCAAGACTGGCAAGCATTCATAGCTTGGGCTGGAAGCAAAAAATCAGGAATTCCTGTTTTCAGTTGGCGATATCGAAAATCGATATCGCCAAAAAGTAGTTAACCGTCCGCGCTTACATTTACCTTTTTTAATGTTTATTTATCTTATTTTTAACATGAAATTGGGCGAGCAGTAAATCCAGCAAAGGTTGGAAAGGCGTCCTACTAATGTAGGAAATGCGGTTGTTTAGAATGTCCGCACTACCCTGATAACTTTAATGGAATGAAAAATGATTGTGTTGAAAATGGTAGATTTTTTGCAGGGTTTTGGTGAAAGTGCTTGTTCTGGAGGGGTGTTAGGCAAGCAATGCGTTCACCTCACATCACTTCTTCAATTAGTTCAAAAATCTTTTTTTTGCTCTGCTCAAGCGCCTTCACTCCTTTCGGGGTTATTCTATAGTATTTCCTTTTTTTCCCATCTGCTAATTCAGAATAGGATTTAAGAAGGTTTTCGTCCTCAAGTTTGTGAAGAATCGGATACAGAGTCCCCGGGCTGAGGTTATATCCGTGTCTTTTCAGCTCTTCAATAAGCCATAAACCGTAGATACACTCCTTTTTTGCATGATGAAGAATATGTACCTTTATGAAGCCAAGAAAAAAACTTCTCAGCATTTTGTTATTGATCGCTGCCATTTAGTTTGGAATTTAAAGTTGATTTCTTTTCGATTTGATTTTTCTTCAAGTGTTTGGAAAGGTTTCTTTCATCATCGTAAATGACATGAAATAATTCTGCCATATTGTAGACTGGTTTGACAACTATAAAAAAAATGCCTCTTGACCTCACCAGTGTATAGAACGAAGCAGGGTAAAATAGGAAAAAAGAGGTGGGATTGCGGTTTACAGACCAGTTCAATACCGACCAGGGAAAGCAGTGAGTTCGCCGGGAGGGTGGAGGCTATTAAAATCTCCATCAGCATGGACACTGGATTTTTCGGTCAAACAAAAGCTGCTTGAGCGGAGCCAATGTTATCAGCGCTTTAGCCTAAATTGAAAAATATCTCTTGTAATAAGCTCTATGTTATGGTAGATATTATAACAAGAGCAGAGCTAGTAAAAGATATCTCACACCTTCCAACGCAAAAACGGGTACTTGGGATGCAGACAAAAATATTCATAAACTCAATAGAGGTCTCCGAGGACTGGTTCAGGTTGACCCCGAGACAACGGGAAATCGTGGCGGATGTCGTTCGCGGCTTTTCAAACCGGGAAATCGCAGGGAACAACCATATCACTGAGCAGACTGTAAAGGACCATCTGCATAATGTCTACCTTAATCTCGGAGTGCGCAGCCGCACAGAACTAGTATCCAGGATCTTCGGACTGAGGTTCTGCTGAAGAGTCTCACTCCAGTACTCCTTTTTACTCCACTGCCTGCCATTCATTTCTCCATTATGCAAAACCGCTGGGGGAGGGGCGAACCTGCCCCCCAGTCCCGCCTTTGATATCAAGAAATTAGACCGCAGAATCGCATTCCAAAGATGAGCTGCAACTTGTTTTCAGAGCTATTAAGCAGGTAATGGAGCATCGGGAGAGACCGCTTACAGAGATGAACAGGACTGGTCTACGAAGCAGATATGAATTTTTTTTTCACGCTTCTCAACCTCGTGAGCAATACCGCGATGAAGGAGGCTAGCAGAATGCCCTGAACCGCAAGCCCCTCGTAAGTTGGGAAGACTCTTAGCGTCTTCACTGCCTGAAGGCTTTCGACATTAGTAACGCTTACCAAGCCCGCTTCCTGGAGTTCCAGTACTCCGTGGCCCGCAAGCGTGAACGCGATGTAAAACAGGAGCAGGGCTGTACCCGTGAAGAAAACGCCCGAAGGGACCTTCATGGCGGTGAATCTGAGCGCGATGAATACTAAGGTGAGAAGGGCCAATCCCGCCAGAAAACCAATTATGATTGTCCCGTTACTCCCGTGGTAACTTGATTGCAATGCCTGATAGAAGATTACTGTCTCAGCCCCCTCACGATAGACGGTTAGGAAAGACATCGCGGAAAGCGCGAATATGTTCGATTTTTCGGCGGAGGTTCTGATTTTCCGGTTCATATACTCGTGCCATCTGTCCACATTGGACATCCGTAAAAACCAGTAGCCCACAAACACTAACAGGACCGAGGCGGAAAGCATCGTGAACCCTTCGATCGCCTCCCTTGCTTCGCCTGACCTGATGAACAGCGCCTGGACAATCCACATGGTCAGGAAGCTTGCCGCTACCGCGGCCAGCGCGCCCTTGTAAATAGAGCTTATCTTCTCTTCCTGCCCAGTCTTTCTCAGGTAGGTGCAGATGGCGCTGACCACAATTATCGCTTCGAACCCGGCCCTAAGTATCAAAAGAAAAGAGTTGAGGAAAACTATGTGGCTACTGCTGTCCATTTCTCACCCGGTGCGCCGTTAGCGGCTGGCTTTTCGTAAGGGTTGTGTTTAGACTGAATCTCATGGCCGTGCTGATGGATTGGAGCGCTTCAAATGCACTGTTTCAGAATGATATCGAGGGCAGTCATGGCTTGCCTCGCGTTTATCAGCTGTCGATTGCTGTTTTCTAAAAAATAACAAATAAACAGCCGCGTGTCAATGCTGTTCGGTTACAGATTTGACGAATTTTCAATTCGCTACGCCGGCCGTGGTGGGCAGAGGAGTTGATTAAGGCGCTGGGCGCGTTAAAACGATGAAAAAGCAATATAAAATGATGTCTGTGAAAAAAAAATGTAAAAATATCTTGTAATAAAGCTCTACATTATTGTAGAGTTAATAACAAATGAACAGAGTTGATAAAAAAGACATCTCACCAGCCTGGCTGATGTTAGTCATTAGCCTTCCAACGCAAAACGCCACCTTGCGTATGCGTATCTGGCGTACCTTGAAAGGCATGGGTTGTGCAGCATTGCGTGATGGCGTTTATTTGTTGCCGGAAAGCACAGAACACGAAGAAATCTTCTCTAATTTAGCCGAAGAGATAAAAAAAGTCGGCGGCAGCGCTCATATTTTAACGGTCGAAAGCCGTGACAAGCAGTCTGAAGACTTTAGGACTTTGTTTGACCGCAGTGCTGAATATGCCAGCTTAAAAGAAGAAATCATCAAATCCCGTACCTCTCTGAAATCTATCGAGCATGCTGCTATAGGGCGGGTTGTTAAAGGGTTACGCCGGGATTTTAATGCCATCGCCAAGGTGGATTTTTTCCCTGGTGCAACTAAAATACAGGCTGAAACTGCACTGACCGAGGCAGAAGTTGAAGCAGCAGCATTGGTAGTAATCACGCCTGACGAGCAGCACATCGGGAGCATCGCTATTACTCAGCTCGACTCTGCTGCCTATAATGGGCGCCTTTGGGCAACTCGCAGACATCCCTGGATCGACAGGCTGGCGAGCGCCTGGCTCATAAAGCGTTTTATCGACCCTGATGCTAAATTTCTTTGGCTTGAAAAGCCGGAAGATTGCCCTGAAAGCGCTATAGGCTTCGATTTCAAAGGTGCAGCTTTCACACACATTGGTAATTATGTAACTTTCGAAACCCTGGTGTTGAGTTTCGGTCTTGGAAGTGATACCGGGCTCATGCGGCTGGCAGGGCTGGTGCATTTTTTAGATGTCGGCGGCATACCGGTAAAGGAAGCGTCAGGCCTGGAAACCATCCTGCTTGGAGCCAAAAGAAAATCCGCAGACGATGACAGCCTTCTCGCTGAGGCTATGATTACTTTTGATTATCTTTATGCGGCTTATCAGGAAAAATAAAAAAATACACTTCAAAATCATAATTGCAGGGAGACATCACTGAAGGAACTTATATTTTTTCTTTTAATAAACTTGACGCTATCCGCCTGCGCGTTAAAAACCGAGTGTTTACAAAATCAAGCCGATGCATGGAAACCAGGGCTGGGAGAAATTATGGGGGGTATTCAGCATCATCACGCCAAGCTGTATTATTCGGCCAATGCCGGAAATTGGGCGCTGGCTGAGTACCAGGTCGGCGAGATTCAAGAGGGGCTGGAAACTTCTGTCCGGCTTTACCCTCAATTCAAGGAAGTAAAGGAATTGTCGCTTCTGATCCCTGCCGCTACAAAGGACGATGTGGAAAATTTGTCAAAGTCTGTGAAGAAGAAAAATCTTGATGATTTTTTGACTGCCTATAACAAGTTAACCGATTCGTGCAACGCCTGCCATAATGCGGCCAATCGCGGTTTTATCGTTATTCAAACTCCGACCGCTTTGGAATTCAGCAACCAGGAATTCGAGCCGTGAACGATTTGAGTAGGTATGTTGAGCAGCAAGGCGATCAGAATGGCCCCGCCTCAAAAAGATTGGCCGAAGTAGTACTCCTTTTCCTGAAGCTTGGTCTTACCGCCTTCGGTGGCCCTGCCGCTCATATAGCCATAATGCATGACGAGGTAGTAAAGCGCAGAAGATGGCTCGATGAGCGGGGGTTCCTTGACCTTCTTGGAGTAACGAACCTTATACCAGGCCCAAATTCTACCGAGATGGCCATACACATAGGATACCTGCGGGCCGGGTATCCTGGGTTGATACTCGGCGGCATATGCTTCATGCTTCCAGCTGTGCTCATAACCATGGCGCTTGCATGGGTCTATGTGCGCTACGGGGCACTGCCTGAGGCCGGCTGGCTTCTTTACGGAGTAAAGCCCGTAATAATTGTCATAATCCTACAAGCGCTATGGGGTTTGGGCAAGAAGGCTGTTAAAGGCCCGCTTACCGCCATAATAGGTCTTCTTGTCATAGCAGGAGGTTTTTTCGATATAAACCAGCTTTTGCTCCTCCTGGCAGGCGGGCTGATTGTAATGGCGATAGAGAACAGGCAAAGGTTCAAGGGCAAGGGGTTATATGCCTTGCTTATTCCTGTTGTTCCAGTAAGCGGAGCAGGTGCGTCTGTAGCCTCCGCGATACCGTTCAGTTCTACTATACTTTTTTTCAAGTTTTTGAAGATAGGGGCAGTAATTTATGGCAGCGGCTATGTGCTTCTTGCCTTTCTGCACGAGGACTTCGTCACAGGCCTTGGGTGGCTTACCGACAAGCAGCTTATAGATGCGGTCGCCATCGGGCAGATTACCCCGGGACCCGTTTTTACGACAGCAACTTTTATCGGCTACATTCTCGGCGGAGTGCCAGGCTCTGTCCTTGCCACCATCGGGATATTCCTCCCGTCTTTTATCATAGTAGCCATAATCAGCCATTTCGTGCCGAGACTCAGAAAATCACCCTGGGCTGCCGGCCTTCTGGACGGCGTAAATGTCGCTTCTTTGGGCCTGATGGCCACAGTGACCTTATATCTTGGGAAGGCTACTTTTGTAGATCCGGTTACTGCCATTATTGCAACTGTCGCCGCAATCCTTTTGCTGCGCTTCAGGGTTAATTCTACCTGGATTATACTCGGCGGGGCGGCCGTGGGTCTTTTGAAAGGTTTGCTTTGATAATTATTGAGGTGAGAAGACTGATAGGGGGCCCGTGAATGTTACGTAGATACAAATTTTTATCATTGCTTTTGTAGCGCTTCTTATTCCATTAGGTTATTTCTCGTACTTATATGGCGTGTCGTCCAATTTTCATACCATCACCGCAGGTAAAGCCTACAGGTCTGCTCAGCCTGATAAGGATGATATTGAGTACTATATAAGGAAATATGGCATAAGGAGCATCATTAACCTGCGCGGAGAGAACCCCAGTAAACAATGGTATGTAGATGAAATAAAGGTCAGTGCAGATCATAACATTGAACATTATAATCTGGCTTTGTCTGCAGAACGTGAGCCGACCGAAGCAGAGGCTCAGCTCTTGATGGATATTTTCAAGAACGCCCCGCGCCCCATATTAATACATTGCATGTCCGGAGCCGATAGGACAGGACTGGTATCTGCGATGTGGAAGGTGACCGTTGAAAATAAAACAAAAACGGAAGCGGAAAAAGAGCTGTCTATCTGGTTTGGGCACATACCTATAGGGAAGACCATTGCAATGGATCGTTTTTTCAATAGATGGCTACAGAAGCAAGAAAAAATATTCAAGGCAACTCGCAGTGCTGTTAGGCAGCAAGCTGCTTAAAAAATCCAGTGGAGGTTTTTCTTGAAGCACATTCATAATGTCCCGAATATGCCCCTTTTTATTTTAATGAAGCTCTTATAGACATTGAAATACTCAGCAACTTGAAACCGTCCCGGTCAACAAATCTGCGTAGTCAGAAGGCCTATTTAAAACTTGTATCTCGCCTGCATGTACAGGTTATCGTGTCGGTCAAGCGACCCGAATTGTGTCGTGTCCTCTTTCCCGCCGAAGATGTTGGCTCCAAGGGCCGCCCAGCAGTTGTCCGAGAAGTTATACCCTAGGAAAATGGGCTTCACCTGGTTTTGTAGACAGTCACTCTTTCTTAAAGAAGCCATCTCGAAGTCGTAGGAGCTGACCTGCCCGAGGTGGCTGTGACGCCTGGTTCTGTTATAGAATATCTCGATATAGTCAAAGAGGTCGGTCTTCGCCTCCTCCCTGGTCCGATAGATTCTATGCCTGACGCGTTCCTTTTTCAAGCTGCTGAAGAAAGACTCTGCCACGGCATTGTCATAACAGTTGCCCCTGCGGCTCATGTTCAGCACCAGCCCATGCTCCCTGCAAAACCGTATCCAGTCGCCGCTGCCGTAATGAGATCCCTGATCCGAATGCACGATCACTGAGCTCTTGAGACGACGGCGCAATACAGCCATAAGAAGCGCATCAAGGGCCAGTTCCCTCGACAGTGTGGGCTTCATCGACCACCCAACAATCCTGGAGCGCAAGTCTATAACAACCGCAAGATAAAGCCACCCTTCGTAGATCCTGATGTAGGTAATATCGGTAATCCAGGCCTCGTTCGGGGTCTGTGTGGCAAAGACCTGCTTGAACGATTAGAGGCCACCGCTGGATGGCTTCCCGGCTGCGTAGCGAGGCCGCTGTAACCACAGTGGGCTTTCAGGCCTTCCAAGCGCATCAGCCTGTTAACTCTCTTAACTCCGCAACGGCTCGCCCATCTCCATAAGGTCAGATGGACTCTGGGGCTTCCATAGCTCTTACCGCTGGCTAAATACGACTCTCGCACAAGCCCGAGAAGACGATGATCCTCCTTCTTGCTACGGTCGGATATCGGACCCTTGAGCCATGCGTAAAACCAGCTCCTGTGCACCCCGAGGACCCTGCACATCGCAAATACCCGAAACTCGCTTCTGTGGTCCCACGCGTACTTTTCCCGGACGCCTTGGCAAAGTACGCGGCGGCCTTTTTTTAGGATGTCTCGGTCCTCCTCAACTCGCTTGAGCTCTGCCTTGAGCCTTTATGTCCTCGCGGCGCACCTCATCGAGCTGGGCACCGTCAACCACGCCGCTCCGTTCTCTGGCCTCCCTTATCCAGAGATCGAGACTTTTCATCGAGACCCCGATGCGCCTCTGAGACCTCCCTCGCTGAATAGCCTTGTTCAGACCAGCTTGACCGCCTCCTCCTTGAACTCCACAGAATACTTCCGGTTCGACATAGACACCCTCCTTTGCTTCCTATTTTACCCTAATTCGTGTCTATTAAACCGGGTGAAGTCCATTATTGGTCAAAAGAACGATGTACTTTTATATACAGTATCAGAGAGGGGGAGCTGTTTGGAACGACATTCCGCAGGGAATTTTCCGTAATACGGAAAACGGGGGAGGGGAAGTTAATCTTTTACGTACTCGAGGATATCGCCGACCTGGCATCCGAAGTACTTGCATAGCCTGCTGAGAACATCCGCATCATACCTCTTAATCTTGTTTTCCACCAAAAAAGTCAGAGTCTTCCGGTTTATCCCGGTCTCCTCGGCAAGTGTACTGATCTGCCGGATGCCCTTATTGGCCATGAGCTGTAGTAGTTTGCACCTAATCATGGGAGCTTTATAGATAATTTCGCCATTATTGTCAACGAAATCGGCTCTCAGGTATTCCTTTTCTTGACTTAGATTGTCATTATGGGTATATATGTATTTATACTGAGAATATATATACCTACAGATTGAGCCGGTCTACGTCTGCTCTATCCGATGGTACACCATGAAAACGGGGGAGGGTAGAACAGAGTGGGAGAAAGCATATTAGGCCATCAGAGTAGAGCCTTTTCTGCCATTTTCTGTAAATACTATCCTGATTTCTATTAACAATAGATTTAAAGCACCTAGCCAAATGGCCAGTCAAACTAAAGTGTCGCGAGGGAGACCCGAAGATGTCTTAAATTCTACGCGAGGTCTTAAAATGGAAAACTTGAACGAAAAAATCAGATTCAAAAAACCGGGCTGGGATCCTGGGTTGCGGAACTACGGGCTTAACCGCTGGCAGGCCTACAGCCCAAAACTTGGACGCAGGGTCAAATCATATAGCGATATCGAATACAACCATTCCATCCTCGTGGAATCCAACCCGGACATAATCAGTTACTGCGAACAGCCGGTCAAAATACTCGGCCATATGGATGACAAGGATTGTGCCTCATACCCTGATATGTGGATTTTATGGCGTGATGGTACCGAGGAATTTCGGGAGGTGAAATATGCTAAGGACCTGGACAAGCCCAAGGTCATTCGACAGATAGCTATACAGAAGAGCTGGTGCGAGGCAAGTGGAGCCACTCATTCCATCTATACAGAGCGGGAGATCTACGAAAACAGGCTCCTATTAGCCAATTGGAAGGTTATTTTATCACAGCTGACAATAAATAAAGATTTGGATTTGGAAAAAGTTCAGACCCAAATAATGCAATACGTAACTACATACTCGAAAGTGTCATTAGGGGAACTTCTGGAATACTTTACTGACGTATTACCCGGAGACATCCACGCTGCGGTTTTCCGATTAATTCATTCCGGACAATTGTCTGCTCCGTTGGACAAAGAGGAACTGACCACTCAGATCTCTTTTGAGGTGAGAAATGAAGAAAAGAATTAGTCGCGAAGAGCTGCTTGCCTACGAAGACCTTAATACATGGTCGCAGGTGGACAAGACATTTATGTCAGAAAAAGATAGAGAACTGTTTTCAAAAAGAGAGGCGGTTGTTTTTGCTTACTTTGCAGGTAAGCCTATTAAAGAAATCACCACAGATTATGGATATTCCAAACAATTCATCTATACGATGCTCCAGAGGTGTCTCGAACCTCACAAAGACGGAATAAAATGGGGATTTCGGGCGCTTATTCCTCACATACATCAGGTCGATTATTTGCGGATTGCACCTATTCGGCCAAATCATGCAGGAAAAGGTACCGCTGGAGCTTTGTCAAGACTGCTGGATAGACATACTGATATCAGAGAGGAAATCGAGACATACTTATTCAAGAAGAAAACTGAAAATAATTTAGTCCATGAATCTCGAATCAGATACGGAACTATTCACACACACTTCATAAAAGCTTGCAGAGCGAAAGGGATTAAAGGGGACGAGTATCCCTTTAATACTAAATTTATGGGATATAGGGGCTTTCAAAAACATTTAAAAGCATTGGAAGAGACAAAATATATGGAAACTGCGAAGGCAAGATATGGAAAGGATGCGCACAGGGCTTTGAAAATTGGTGGTCCAGAAGAACCATTGAATCCAGCGACTCGTCCGTACATGCGTGTTGAATTTGACGGACATAACATTGATATCGTTTGCACGGTGCAGATCTTAAATCCTTTTGGTGGATATACAGAAACAACAATAGATCGGATTTGGCTGTTGACGATCAAGGATACCGTTTCCGGCACAGTAATTGGGTATCACCTTAGTTTTGGCAGAGAATACAATCAATTTGATGTGCATGAGTGTTTTAAGAAGGCTCTCAGGCCTTGGGAGAGAAGGGAGCTAACCATTCCTGGTCTTAAATATCCCGAAGACGGTGGTTTTCCTTCTGAGAAGTTCAGAGAATTGGAATGGGCAACTTTCCAAGAGTTTTTATATGACAATGCCAGAGCTAATATCTCAAAAGAATCAACGAGAATACTTGTTGATATAACAGGCTGCCATGTAAATGCAGGCCCAGTTGGTTTTCCTCAGCACAGGGCAATGGTTGAACGCTTTTATGGTCTTCTTGAGGAAAATGGATTTCATCGCCTGCCCTCAACAAAGGGAAGCAATCCAAGTGACGTAAGAAGGCAAAATCCAGAGAAACAGGCTCTAAAATATAAGATTACGTCAGAACATATTGAGGATTTAGTAGAAGTTTTGATAGCCGAATACAATGGGACGCGCAGTTTGACTACCAACCGCTCGCCTTTAGAGAGGCTTGAATATTTTTTAAATACAAAGCCTGTTATCTCTAAGATACATGAAAACAAAAGGGACTTATCAATGCTCAATAGACGTTTTGTAAGAACAGTCAGAGGGAATATGAAAAAGGGAAGGCGGCCTCATATAACTGTCCAAAATGTTGTTTATACGAGTGATATTCTCGCGAGTTCGCCCGCATTAATTGGAAAAAAGCTTTCATTATATATCGACCCTAAAGACCCAAAATGTGGAACCGCATACCTTTTGGATGGAACACAACTTGGGGTACTTACAGCAAAAGGAATTTGGGGGCGTACCCCGCATACATTAGAAATGCGTCAACAGATTAATCGTGAAGCCCCTGCTGCAAGATTACGAGATAATCTGGAAAAACCTGAAATCGTGAGTGATTATATAAAAGGACTTTCTGGAAAATCTGAAAAGAGTAAAAAGGCGAAGTCAGATCTGGTTAGGATACAGAAAACTTCTAAGGAGGTCGAGGCTGAGTTTATAAAAAAACAATTGGAAAAGAACACAAAACAGCTGGAACTAATAGAGACTGAAAAAATAGAACCAGAAATTTTCAATGTAAAAGCATTGATCTACTAAAAAAGGAGAGGACGTAGAAAATGAATACTGTGCTGAAGCCGACTTTCGTAAGACCAAATATCGACCGTAATGACCATCCGGTGCTCTCTGAAGAATACGCAATTTGCACAAGTTCAACGTACAAAATGCTGAAAACGATTTTGGGATGGATTGAAGTGAGACAGCCTGGCGGTATGATATATGGTGCCCCGAGGCTGGGAAAATCTAAATCGATTGAATTCATTTCCAAATACCTTGAAACTTTGTACGACAACACGTTGCCAGTCCTCATCTTCGAATGTTATAAGCACCATCTACCGAGTGAAAACATGTTCTATCAGGAGATGTTGGACACCGTAAATCATGCCTATTCTGAAAAAGGCAATTCCGGCCAAAAGAGGAGTCGTCTACGCGATTATTTTCTGAGTGTTGCCATGAAGAACAAGCACAAACGCATTGTAATCTTTTTTGATGAAGCCCAGAATTTCGGTGAACAGCAATATAAATGGCTCATCAATATATATAATGATCTCAGAAGAAGGCGCGTGAAACCCACTTTCATAATGGTTGGACAAAGTGAATTGCAATCTCTGAGAGATGCATTTGTTACCAAGCATAACAAACAAATAGTCGGGCGTTTTCTGCTAAATGTTCATAAATTCAGAGGGATAACGGGAGCAGCTGACATCGAAGTTTGTCTCAGGGCATTCGATGACAATGCAACGACAGAATATCCAGCTGGTAGCGGGTGCTCTTTTACAGAGTACTTTTTCCCAATCGCATATAAACATGGATGGCGCCTTCAGGACCAGGCAGAAACAGTCTGGAAAGCCTTTTCCGAGATAAAGCAGAAATACAAATTGCCAACTTCTGAGATATCGATGAACTTCTTTTTTGGCGCATTGAACTATGTTTTGCTCAAACATGAAAACTTAATCGACATCGAGCCCCATTTGTCCTTGAACATATGGAAAGAAGCAGTGGAGCAGTCCGGCTACTCCCAATCTGGTGTCTTGGTAGAAGGAGAATAATATGCGTAATAATTTAAATGTGGCAGAGGTAGCAACAACATACACATGGAGAGATGATTGGGTATTCCCATATGAATCTCTTTGGTCTTTAACCAATAAGTTTGGAGTACTGAACTGGATACCATGTCATGAAACAAAAAAAATATTCAAAAAGATCGAGCAAAAACGACCTAAATTGAATATGGACAGGATCCCAAAATGGAACTGCAGTCTGGCTCTGGGGCTTGATGTTGAAAAAATAAGACAGACATTGAATCTCACGACATCTGCAATAAATAATGGACTGACCACAACGTTCATACCCAGGTCGAAAGTCTCTTTAATGACTGAGGTTAAAGAGTTGCGTTTTTGTCCTATCTGCATCCGATATGGTTATCATAGCGTATTTCATCAATTTAGGAATGTAAGTGTATGTCCCATACACAAAACTGATCTCGTTCAGCGCTGTCCAAATTGCGTGAGGGCCATTTCTTATGATTTACAGGACCATAAAAACGCATATGCCTGTAATTCGTGTTCTGAAAGTTTACTGACACGATGGACAAACGGTCTTTATGATTATGAAGATTTGAGACAAATCATGGGCAGTCACAAACAATTGGATGAAATTTTTGATTGGTTTGCGACGTTGCCTAAAGATATCGAGTATCCAGAGCCTCACATAGATAGATATGACGAGATGATAAATTTTTGGGTGGAAGTCTTCAATGATAAGAAGACTCCTGAATGTTTCAAGTCATTTCGGGCTACGGATATCTGCCATACCCAAATACCTATTGAACGGGCAATGCCGGAAAAGATAGTCCGACTTAGGACTCCAACGAATTGCGATGAGTACGATTATCTCAATAAGCGGGAGCTGAGAAGTATTTACAAATCTATCCGTAGGTACTTTGTAAAGCTGTTCAATATGCACGGGATGAAATGCATTTCAATGAAAAAACGGGATTGCATCGATTACACCATTTGTGATTTAGCGTTTGATTTTCGTTTCTGGAATAGTAAATGGAAAGAAGATACTAAGGGTAATAAGAATGTATGGGCAATTTCATTTCTAAAGCGAGATTTGGGGAGTGGCCCCATTAATTTGAGAGCAGCACGAAGAATCTTTGCCTTTGAATGCTTCTGGGATTTTCAGCACAGAAAACCTTTTTGGACAATTGCGAAAACGAGTAATAGATTTGAATTTCACTCGTTAACGGAAAAATATTATGCGCTGAATATGCTCGAAGAAATAATAGAGCAAAATGTCTGTCATCTGAAATATCCAAGGGAGGCGGTCCTTGTCTAAGCTAGATATATTCTTTATCATTTGTTCTATTGTAGCTGGGCTGGGCGCCATTTTGGTCTATCGTCATGACCGGAGGAATGGAAGAAAGATGATCCGTATAACAGAAATATCAGAGATAGTCGGAATTTTTGGGAGTGTTGACAAGCTCAAGAGGGATATCAGGAGCGAGTGGGATGTGGACCAGCTTATACGTGAAGGGATTCCATACCCAGCGTTCAAACACTTTCAGGAGAAATTCGCTCCGATGGGGTTTGAACTAGATACATTTATGGGACTAGAAAGTGCACTAAAGGAAAATAATCATGAAGGTTTTAGACTTCCTTCTATCGCCAGTGACCGTTTATATCGCCTAGCGCGACTTTTTATTATTGCAACAAAGGTTTTAGAAGACGAGAAAAGTGGGGCTGAATGGCTAAAAAAACCACAGTGGGGCCTGGGAGGTCGGATCCCGGCGGAGGTGGCCTTTACAGAAATAGGAGCAAAGGAGGTAGAAAATCTTCTCGGGAGGATAGAGCATTCAGTTTTGGCGTGAGTTCGTAAAATGTCTGTAAGATGATATTCTGTTGAGGGAGCGACATAATGTCGCCCCTTTTTTATTTGTTCGCATATAACCAGACTCCTCTGATTAAAAATATAAAGTTATGTGATTATTTCCGAGTGCATAAAAGAGGCATCGCGATACCGTTCCTTCCGAGTCAACGGTTTTAGTTCAAAAAAGTCAACAGTTTTAGTTCACTGGTCACCGGACAATAGCCTTCCTCTTTTTCTGCGTCAAACTTGCCCTCCATGTCGCATAATGGATATTATGTCAAATTGTCTGGAGGGAGGAAGAAGAGTCCCTTTTGAGGTGGTTATAATGAGGAAGTTGGAAAACCCTGCCCCGGACAGTATCGTTGTTTGCCGCCTGAAGTTTGTATCTTTATCAATATGCGTGTTCTATCGATGAGCGCATTTTATTGACTTATGTGCTTAAATAAAATATAAAATAACAGTTCTGTTCAGTTGTCGAGTCTGCTTTTCGATTATCTTTTTTTCCGCGTCTTTTTCTTGTAGCTCTCCTTGAACCTCATGCGAAAGCATATCTCAATTCCCTTTAGGATATTTTTTATGCCTTTATTCGGACAAACGCTTAAGAATTCATTCTGTTGCCTTATCGTATTATTCCTGCTGCTTCTGCCTGGTTCTCTGCTGGCAGCTTCGACTCATGTACCCGTTGGAAGCTGGATCTATCCGGCCCTTGAAAAGCTCGAGGCTGAAGGACTGCTCGCCACAGGCATCCTTACAAGCAGGCCTATCACCAGGGCTGAGGCTGCAAGGCTTGTAAAAGAAGCCGAATCCGGCCAGCCGTCCGTGGCCGCCTTCCGTGTTATCCAGAAGCTCAAGAAAGAGTTTGCCCCTGACGAGGCCGCCTCGTCCACTTATTTCAGGCCTTTTGAAGAAGCCAGGTTCAAATACCTTTACGCTGACGGAACGCCTCATTTTCTAAACCTCAACAATAAAGGCGACATCATTGGCAACGGCTCAAACTTCCGGGCCGGGTTGTCGTCCTCAGCCGGAGCCGGGCCGATTGCCTTTTACCTGAACCCCGAGATACGCTACCCTGAAGGCCCCGCCACCGAAGACGCGGAAGTGGTCCTTGTTGAAGGCTACGGGTCGCTGACCCTCTGGAACATAGAGCTTACCGCTGGAAGGCAGAGCCTCTGGTGGGGGCCGGGCTTTCACGGCGCCCTGCTCCTCAGCGACAACGCGCGGCCCTTTGACCTCATAAAACTCACAAATCCGAAACCCTTGACCCTGCCCTGGATATTCAGGCATATCGGTCCCGTAAAGCTCACTGGCTTTGTCACGAGACTCGAGGAAGACAGGGATTTCGCGAATCCTTACCTTGCTGGCCTCAGGCTGGACTTGAAGCCCCATTCAAACATCAATATAGGCATTGCCAGGGTGGCGATGTTCGGAGGAGCCGGAAGGCATGTTGATGCCGGGGTCATCTGGGATGTCATAACTGCCGGGAATGAGAATGTGGCCGGAGAGCCGGGAAACCAGCTCGGTTCAATAGACTTGAAGATCGTATTGCCTTTCAAGTTCCAGAAGGTAGTCGTTTACGGAGAGCTTGGAGGCGAGGACGAGGCAGGGAGCCTGCCCTCCAGGGTCGCCTACATCGCGGGGGCTTACCTGCCGGGGGTCTTGGGCATCGAGAGGCTTGACCTTCGCGTGGAATACGGCCAGACATATATCGGCAACCATCCAGGCGTCTGGTACCAGCACCATGTATATACAAATGGATATACCTATGACGGCAGGATAATAGGCCACCACATGGGGACCGACGCGAGAGATCTTTTCATATCCGCAGTTTATGAGTCTGCTTACGGGGATTTTGAGGCGCTTTTTGACATTGAATCAAGCGGCAGGGCAGTAAAGAGCAAAAACCGGTCAGCGGCAATCACATGGAGCCGAAATTTGAGCGAAGTCACGGAACTCTCTTTTGGCTACTATTTTGACAGGCAGACGAACATCGACGGGGTAATCGGACAGGATTTAGACGCGCACAGCGTCATGGGCAGCCTGGGCCTAAGCTTCTAAGCAGGTTGCCTCAAGCTCCCCATCTGCCATGTCGTCATCGAAGCTCGTTTTGCGGCGTACAAACAAAGTACGCCTCATGCCTCGCTTCTCGACTCCTCGCATCTGGAACTTTTTGAGCAACCTGCCTGGTGCGGTATTTTCTAAGACTCTTTATGAGCTTTTCACCGCAACATTTCGTTTCTAAAAGTTTTTCCTTACCCTCTCGGGTGGTTTTTCTTGTGAATCTTCCTTAGCCTTTCATTTGTTACATGGGTATATATCTGGGTGGTCGATATGTCGGCGTGCCCCAGCATGGCCTGTACTATCCTGAGGTCTGCCCCGCCCTCCAGCAGGTGCGTGGCGAACGAGTGGCGCACAATGTGCGGCTTTATCTTCTTAGTGTCTATTCCGGCCTTCAGCGCGTAAAGCTTTATGATGACCCAGAAGTTCTGCCTGGTCATTCCGCTTCCTCTGGCGGTCACAAACAGGGTCTTGGAAGTCCTTTTTTTGAGGATGGCCGCCCTGCCTTCGTCCATGTACTTTTTAAGCCAGCTCATGGCAGCCTCTCCAAGCGGCACTATTCTTTCCTTGGAGCCTTTGCCAAAGGCGGTAAGCCAACCTCCCTGGAGGTTTATGTCGTTGAGCTTGAGCGTGGTCAGCTCCGACACCCTCAAGCCTGTGGCGTAGAGAGTTTCGAGCATGGCCCTGTCACGGAGGCCTAATGGGCTGTCATCTTTTGGGGCTGAGATGAGAGATTCAACTTCTTCGAATGAAAGAAACTCCGGGAGCTTTCTCTGTACCCTGGGAATATCAATGGAAGAGCATGGAGAGGCGGTTATCTTTCCCTTCTTTAGCAGGAACCTGTAAAAGCCTCTAAGAGAAATGAGCACCCTCGTGTAGCTCCTGGCGGAAAGCCCCTTGTCCTTGAGGTGTTTGAGATAGGCGCTTACTTCGGCTGGCGACGCTGGCGCGAGGGATGCGCCGCTGTTTTCAAGCCATGCGGCAAAACCCTCGAGGTCCCTTTTATACGAATCCCGGGTATTGAGCGAAAGCCCTTTTTCCACGACCACATAGTCAAGGTACTCCCCTATGTGGCCCGGCCCGTTCATTTCGATTTTTCCGGCCCTGGCCCGGCCAGCACATTGTAGATGGTGTCGGCTATTTCATTGAGCCGTTCATTATAGAATATCTTCTGGCCGAAGATATCCTTTACATAGAAGATGTCTGCAGCCTCGTCGCCTTTTGTCGAAATTTTCGCTATGTAGATGTACAGCCCGAGGCCCGCGAGCGTGCTCGTTATATCGTACAGCAGGCCTATCCTGTTCTGGGTATGTATGTCGAGAACGGTGTACGCGTCAGAGACCTCGTTGTCTATCTGGACGGTCGTTCTCACTCGGGGCTTGGCCTTCGTATCGAGGATGGACGGCTGCTTTCTCTTTTTTACGAGAGAGTCTACCTTCACCTTGCCTGTAACTACGGCCGCGAGGTCGGCCTCTATCTTACCGAGCTTGCCCTCTTCTGTTATGTATTCCCCTGCTGGGCTGTTTACCTGGAGTATATCGAGCGCCACGCCGTTCTTGAGCGTGTTTATCTGCGCGCCGAGGATATTGACCCCGTTGGCGGCCATGACGCCGGTTATCATCGAAAAAAGGCCGTGCACATCATGCGTGCACATGATTATCTCGGTGTACTCTCTGAAGGTGTCCTGCCGGACCTTCATCGAGTACGGCCCGTTGCCGAAGTCCCGCAGTATCTTTATATGTTCCGAAATGTAGTCCGGGCTGTTTGAAAGGAAATAGCGCATCGGCAGCAGTTTGAAATATTCATCAACGGTCAGCTCGTCAATGCCGTCAGGCTTGAGGAGGGATGCCACCCTGTCCTTTATCCTCCTGAGCTTCACGGCGGCTTCCTCAGCCTCGAATGTGCCTCGCTCCAGTACCGTAATGGCCTTGAAGTACAGCTCCTGGAAAAGCGCGCCTTTCCACTGGCTCCAGACTTCAGGGCCCACGGCGCGCACATCCGCGAAAGTCAGGAGGTACAGCAGGTTGAGCCTTTCGATGTCGCCAACCGTCCTGGCGAACTCTATTATGAGCTTGTCGTCATGCAGGTCCCTGTACTGGGCGGTGTTGGCAAGGAGGAGGTGGTTTTTAACGGCGAACCTTATGAGGTTCGTGTCATCCTCCGACATGTGGAGCCTCCTGCATATCCCAGGGACCATCTCCGCGCCTTTTTCCGCGTGGCCCTTGCCGTGCGCCTTGCCTATGTCGTGAAAAAGGACAGACAGGTAGAGTATCTCCGGGTTGGGCATCTCCTCGAACAGGTTTGAAAGAAGCGAGAAGTCGGCCTTGTACGCGCCCCGTAGCCTTTCAATCTCGCGGACAGCGAAAAGCGTGTGGGCGTCAACCGTGTATACATGGTAAAGGTCGTGCTGTACCTTGCAGCTTATCTCCTCGAACTCGGGTATGTAGCTGTCGAGAAAACGGAGCCTGCCCATCTCGGCAAGAGTCTTGTACACATTCTTTCCGCGCAGGATCTTGAAAAAAGAGTCCGAGGCGTCCCGGGAGTTCCTGAAGCCTTCGTCGGCGCTTTCTATGTGTTCGAGTATCTGGTCTTTTGTGGCCTGGTCTATCTCGACATCAAAGGCCTGTGAGTACTCGAACGCCTTCATGGCGGCTACCGGGTCTTCCTTTACCGTGTCCCTGGACTTTGCCGAAAGCACGCCCCCTGATATGTGGAAGTTCTTGTCAACGCGCACCTTCCTGCCGGGCCAGAGGGATTTTTTCTTCGTGTCCCTGTGGAGCGCCCTCGACATGATGAGGTTCGAGTAGTAGTTGAGGTTCGAAGCGTGGCGGTAGTACCTCTGCATGAACGCCTCGACCGCGAGCGATTTGTCTGTGTTCTGAAATCCCAGCAGGGCGGCTATTCTTTCCTGGTGGTCAAAAGTGAGCTGGTCAGCCTTCCTCCCGGCTCCGAAGTGAAGTTCGTTCCTGACCCAGAGTATGTAGTCCAGCGAGGCTTCAAGTGATTTTCTGCCCGCCGCGTTTATGAGGCCGAGAGAGAACGGCTCGAAGGTCTTGCCGTCCTTTGCCTTCAGGGCCCACATGGCCGTGTGCAGGTCACGCAGGCCCCCTTCCCCTTCTTTTACATTAGGTTCGAGTATGTAGACAGAGCCGCCAAACCTGGCGTGCCTCTGCCTCGTTTCTTCGATCTTGCCGTTTATGAAGGCCTGCGTGCGGGCCGTGTTGAACAACTGCTTTCTTATATTTGTGTGGAGCGAGTCGTAAAGTTCCCTGTCGCCGAATATGAAACGCGCGTCCAGCAGGGCCGTCATAGTCTTGAGGTCGTCCTTGGCGAGCTGGATCGACTCCGATACAGACCTTATGGAAAAGCCCAGGTCAAGGCCAGTGTCCCATAGGATGTACAGGAGCTGCTGCGTTAGCTCTTCGATGCCCTTCGTGATGCGGCCCTTGTGCAGGAGCATGAGGTCGATGTCCGAGCGGACATTGAGCTCTCCCCTGCCGTAGCCGCCAAGGGCCACAAGCGCCATATTGTCATCGCAGCCAAGTTCCTCTGACTTGAAAAGGAACAGGGCCTTCAGTAGGTTGTCAATGAGTTCGGTGTAAGAGGTACATATCTCGCGGCCCGTCGAGCCGGAAAGGTGGAGCGAGCGCAGGGCCGCTTCCTTCGAGGAAAGGGTCTCCTTTACGAGGGGCGTTACAGGGGTATTCGCTTTTTTTAAAGTATCGAGTATCTCGTTATGCGGCATAAGTCCTGTTGGTTGCTGAAAAATTCAGATTTTGTTCAGGCTGCTCAAAAAGCTTCATATGCAAGGCGTCGAGGAGCGAGGAATGAGGCGTACTTTAGTATGTACGCCTCAATTACGAACGACGATGACAACGAAGCAGATGGAGCTTTTCGAAGCTCCCAACGGCAAACCAAAGGAGATTTCGATTTTTATTCGCTCGCTTGACCCCGCAGCAAACTGCGGGAATTCGCTCGCTATGGGTTTTCAGTAGCCTGATTAGACCGTGCCAGTCCCGTTCATATAATGCATTATCCCCGCGGCTATGCCTTCGACAACCTCGTGGAGGTACGCCTCGTCCTTGAGCCTCTCTTCCTCTTCGGGGTTGCTGATGAAGGAGACTTCGACCAGGACGGCAGGCATCTTGGTACCCACGAGGACATAGAACGGCGCGCCTTTGACGCCGTTGCTCCTGATGCTGTCGAATTTCTTCCTGAGCCCGGCAACGAGGTTGTCCTGCACGACTGTAGCGAGCCTTGCCGAGTCGTTGGTCTTGGCGGTCTTTATGAGGTCGTTCAGTATGAACTCCAGATCGCTCACCGACCTGGTAGAAGTGGCGTTCTCACGGGCCGCTACCCTTCTGGCCTCTTCGTTGTTGGACAGGTTCAGTATGTAGGTCTCTATGCCGGTTGCGGCCCTTCTTGGGGACGCATTAATGTGTATGGAGACGAAAAGGTCGGCGTCCTTGCTGTTGGCTATTGCGGTCCTTTCCTCAAGCGGGATAAAGACATCCGAGTCCCTGGTGAGTATTATCTTCGCCCCTGCGTCCTGTGTCAGCTTTTCCCTGAGCATCCTGGCGAGCTTCAAGGTAACATCTTTTTCCTTGAGCCCGTTTTTTCCTACTGCGCCGGGGTCTTTTCCGCCGTGGCCCGGGTCTACGACAATCGTGTTCACCTTAAGCCCGAGCTGCTGGATAAGGGATGTGTCAGGCGGAACGGCAGAGGCCGGGGTCTGTCTTATTTGCGGGACTTCCTTGCCGGAACTGTCCCTTATGGGCTGGGCCGGGGCCGCGGGAGCTTTCTTTTCTCCGGATACATCTATTACTATCCTGTAAGGGTCTGAAAGCGGGAATATCTTGAAGTCTTCTATCGACTCGATATCCAGGACGACGCGAACGGTACCGGGGTCGTACTGGCCCGCGCGGGCGGCCTTAAGCAAGCCGTCGTTTATTTCTATGGCCTTGCGCATCTTCGGGGAAAGGCTCGAGTTGGAGAGGTCTATGTACAGCCTTCTCCATTCCATGTTTATGAGGGGGTCTTTCTTCAGCAGCCTGTGGTTGAACTCAGCCTTGCGGCTCAGCTCGATGACTATCCTCGTGTAGGCAGGGGTGGACCAGTGCTTTATGCCTGTGACTACGGCCTTCTTAGGGGCAGCCGCGCCGGCAGTCCCCGAGCCCATCATAAGAAGGGCCAGAACGAATATGAATAACAAGGGCCTGATTAGCGCTCGATGCTTCAATTCTTAAGGAGCTCCTTCATTTTATGCAGCGCGGTCAAAGCCTCTATCGGGGTCATCCTGTCCAGGTCAATGCTCTTGAGCTCGTCATGCACCGGGTCCCTGTCTCCGGCAAGCAGGCTCAGCTGAACAGTGTCAGTGCTCCGGCCGTCTCGGGCCGCGAGCTTGGGCATGCCTGCCTCGTTGAGCTCGCCTGTCTCCAGGTTCCTCAATATCTCCTTAGACCTGGAGATCACTTCAGCGGGTATCCCGGCTAGCCTCGCCACCTGAATGCCGTAGCTCCTGCTGCTTCCTCCGGGCAGGACCTTCCGGAGGAAGATTATCCTGTCGTCCCATTCCTTTACGGCCATATTATAATTTTTGACTCTTTCCTTTGTCAAGGAAAGCTCTGTGAGCTCGTGGTAATGCGTCGCGAACAGCGTTTTCGCGCCGATTCTGTCGAGGATGTGCTCGACAACGGCCCAGGCTATTGAAAGCCCGTCAAAGGTCGATGTGCCCCTGCCTATCTCGTCGAGTATCACAAAGCTTTTCGAGGTGGCGTTATTGAGGATGTTCGCCGTCTCGCTCATCTCGACCATGAAGGTCGACTGCCCCCTGGAAAGGTCGTCGGACGCGCCGACCCTGGTGAATATCCTGTCAACCGCCCCTATGGCGGCCCTTGAAGCCGGAACGAAAGAGCCTATCTGCGCCATGAGGACTATCAAGGCGTTCTGCCTTAAATATGTTGATTTTCCGGCCATGTTCGGCCCCGTAAGTATTATGACCCTGTCATCCCCGAGCTTCAGGTCGTTGGATACGAACTCCCTTGAATTTGCCTCGACAACGGGGTGCCGCCCGCCTTCTATTTCTATCCCGTCGCCCTCAGCCACGATGGGCCTCGTGTAATTGAGCTCACGGGCGGCATCAGCAAGCGACAGCAGGCAGTCGAGCACAGCGATAGAGGCGGCCGTCTGCTGCACCCTGCCAGCGTGGGCCTTGAGGGCGTCGATGATACCGTTAAAGAGCTGGGCCTCTATTTTCAGGGCCTTTTCCTCGGCCCCTAAAATCTTTTCTTCCCACTCTTTCAACTGCGGGGTTATGAACCGCTCGGCGTTGACAAGGGTCTGCTTTCTAATGTAGTCGTCCGGGGCGTTGGCGATGTTAGACTTCGTTATCTCGATGTAATAGCCGAATACCCTGTTGTAGCCCACCTTGAGGGTGTTTATCCCTGTCCTTGCCCTTTCAGAGGCTTCAAGAGCGGCTATCCAGTCTTTCCCGCCGGAGCCAATCTTCCTCAGCTCATCGAGCTCAGGTGAATAACCCGTCCTTATGACGCCGCCGTCCTTGATCGAGATCGGCGGGCTGTCGGAGATGGCCCGGCCGATGAGTTCGGCGGCTTCAATTACTTCGTCTATTCCAGAATCAAGGCCGCTTATCATAGTGGAGTTCAGGAGCTTGAGGTAATCCTTAATGAGGGGGATTTTCTCAAGAGAGCTTTTCAGCGCCGACAGGTCTCTGGGGTTCGCGGCCCCAAGGCTCACACGCGCGATAAGCCTCTCCAGGTCATAGACATGAGAAAGAGCGTCTTCGAGGCTTGAGCAAAGCTCCCTTGCCTCAACCAGCTCGGCTACGGCGTCCTGCCTTTCGGCTATCACGGAAGCGTCTTTCAAGGGGTGCAGCAGCCAGGACTTCAAGGCCCTCGCGCCCATCGAGGTCTTTGTCCTGTCGAGGACAGACAGTAGCGTGCCGTCTCTTCCGCCGTCACGGAGGTTATGCGCTATCTCCAGGTTTCTTCTTGTCGATGAATCGAGGATGAGGAAGTCTCCGGTGAAATACGGCTGAAGCCTTCTTACATGTACAAGGTCGGTCTTCTGGTTGTTTCGTATATAGCCCAGGAGCGCGCCAGCGGCCCGCACCGAATCAGCGAGGCCGGAGCAGCCGAAACCGTCGAGGGTCTTTGTGCCGAAGTGCTTATTGAGCCTTGCCTCGGCCTCCGTCTGATCGAAGTCGTATCTGCCGAGCGGGGTTATCTTTCTTACGGACAGGCCATCGAGGCTTGCGCCCTCGTCCTGCCCCTGTTCCACGAGGAGCTCAAGGGGGCGGAGGCGCCGTATCTCTTCGAGAGCTGAAAGAGTGTCCTTCAATTCGGTCAGCCTGAATTCGCCTGTGGAGACATCCATGTACGAAAAGCCGCAGGAGGCTTTCGAGAGGCACAAGGCCGCGATGAAGTTATTTGCCTTGGGGTCTAAAAGCTCGTCTTCGAGCGCTATACCCGGGGTTATGACCTTGGTGACTGCCCTCTCGACTATGCCTTTGCTCTCAGAGGGGTCTGTCATCTGCTCGCAAACGGCCACCTTGTGACCTTCCCTCACGAGCCGGGCAATATAGCCCGCGGCCGCGTGGTATGGCACGCCGCACATGGGGACTTCGCGTTCCCTGTCGCGGGCGGTGAGAGCTATCCCTAAAAGGCGCGATGCGACCTTGGCGTCCTCGAAGAACATCTCGTAGAAGTCGCCCATCCTGAAAAATAAAATCGAGTCCGGGTTCTGCGCCTTTATGTCGAGGTACTGGCGCATCGCAGGGGTGAGGCCGCTTTTCATCTATTCATGTCCAGGGGGAATTTAGTAACTGCTGAAAACCCATAGCGAGCGCAATCCCTGCAACTTTTCAGCGGGGTCAAGCGAGCGAATAGGAAATCGATATTTCCTTTGGTTTCGAAGCTCCCAGCGGCAAGCCGCGGGAGCTTCAAAAAGTTCATCTGCTTTGTTTGAACTCAGACAATCCAGTCCTGCTGCTCGAAATCATCTGTGGGCACAGAAAAAAGCAGATAGCCCTTCACAGGCCACCTTTCAACGCCCCTTTCATTACCGTTGATGTTGATAAAGAGCCTTATCTCTTCGCCCCTGGCAACCCCCAGCGAGCTGAACGGGATGGACAGCTCCACTACATTTTCGGAAGCGATATCGAGCGCAGCCTTCTCTACCCATTTGTCCTTGTCCGGCGTTTTTTCATGGAGCGTAGCCTTTGCGCTCGTTCCTTCCACCTCGATGGAGACCCGGACATGTTTGGGCTGGGTGAAGCTTATCGTGGCGTTCCAGGGCTTTTTGTATTCTCCCAGTTCAGGGAGATAGTCGAATCTGAAAAAGATGGCGTCTTTTGAGAACCCGTAAGAGATTGAATCGACAAGGCCGCCCTGGATCTCTTTGTGCATGGCGCTGCCGAAGTATGTCCGCTCGAGCCTTCCAGAGGAGAGCCATTCAAAGTAGTTCGTTACCTGCCCGTCTATTACCGGATTTATGAAGGCACTGGGCTCAACCGGCGGTCTGTATATCTTTATCTCCGAAGAGATCGGGAGGTCGAGGGCATCGGGCGGCTCCATGCCGATTAAAAAATAGACCCTTTTGATGTGCCGCCTGAAAAGCGAGTCAAAGTCCTCATCTGACATTGACGAGTGCTCTTCACCGTACCACCAGAACCAATCGCTCCCCTCTGAGGTGTAGATCTCCTCCCATGCCTCGGCGATCGAATCCTTCTTGAGTTCGTACTCAGGCGTCTCTTTCATGGCCGCCTCGTATTCCACAAGGGCGTCCCTCGCGTCTTTAATGAAGTCCCAGGCCGTGTTGTCCTCCACATGGCCTATCCATATCCTGAAGTTGTGGCTTATCCAGGAACCGGGGAAGAGCGTTTCAATCTTCTCCCTTTTTTTTCTGGTGGAGAGAAACTCGTTAATGGTGACGCAGCGGAGCTTCGGATTGTCCGAGAGCTTCGAGTACAGGGCCACGAGGAAGTCCCTGCCGTCGTTCCTGAAGTGCTCCCAGGCGTTCTCGCCGTCAAGGATGACGCTGACGAGGTGCTCCTGCGGCTCTTCCAGCATTCCGTGGATGTGGTTCAGCCGCCCCACGAAATCAGAAGCGGCGTGGTTGGCGTCCATCTTGGCGTAGTCAAAACCTATGAGGTCGGAGAGCACATGGTCCCTGAAAACGATGTTGATGGATTTGCCGCCTGACTCCACAACATAGGGCTTATAGATGAACGGGTCGTAGCAGTTCCCCAGGCTGTCGCGCCTTATGGGCCTCTTGAGTGAATTCGAAAGTATCTCCTCGTCGGTCGCTATCCAGTTGACGCCTTCGCCAGCAACGAGCGGTATCATATCCATGCTGACCGAACCCTCGGAAGGCCACATGCCCAGGGGCTTCTCGCCAAAGGTCTTCTGGTATAGCTCAACTCCCCTTCTTATCTGCGTAAGCGCGTCTTCGGGGTGCAGAAAGCGCGCTTTCGGGAGGGTCGCGCCTGGCATCGCTTCTTTGGCGGAGTCGCTGTCGCAAAGGAGCGGCAGTATGGGGTGATAATACGGCGTGGTGGAGACTTCTATTATGCCCTTATCGCGAAGCTCCGCGTATTTGGCCAGCACCATTCCGGCTATCTCTGTCTGCTTGTCGAGGAGTTTGGCTTTTTCGTCTTCGGTATAATTTGCGCCCTTCTTGTACAGAAATGTAAGGTACTTGTCGTTCTGCCTGATGAGCGGGTCTATCCAGATGAGGTTGAAGAGCACCTGGAGGTCGAGGAAATCCTGCTCGGAGAACCAGCGCATCACGGAAAAAGCCTCGTCCCTGTCGTTGGATATGCCTCTTTTTTTCAGAAGATCCCAGTACCTCGGGATCGGTTTTATCATGTTGTCCCAGTTCGCCTGAAAAAAGTACTGGAGCATGAAGGCTTTGTCCTCGGAGGAAAGCTCAGCCGCCTTCACCGAGCTTATCCTCCTGTACTTATCCTTTGCCTTGCCGGAGGCGTACTCGTTTATCTGCTCTATGAGGCAGGGCACGAGGTTGAATGTCTGGTGCACCTGCGGGAACTCGTCGAGGATGGCCACCATGTCATAGTAGTCCTTGGTGGCGTGAAAAAGCACCCACGGCAGCGTGTATTCGCCTGTTGCCGGGTCTTTGTACAATGGCTGGTGCATGTGCCATAAAAAAGCTACATTGAGTTTCTTATCCATTTAATCCTTTGGTTCGAAGACGGTCAGTTTCCCGTCGTTGGTGATGAGCGCCACCCTCTCAAATGAGGTAGACGCGTCAGCGGTTATCGATGAATCAAGAGGCCTGCCCCAGGCAATCGAGCCGTCAGAGAGCTTTACTGCCTCCATATACCCCTTGTCTTTCGCGAAAAAGTCTATCCCGAGAGGGGCTTTCTTGAAGTTCGACAGAACGAAAAGAAAGCCTCCGGCGGAAAAGACAGATGAGACCGGGCCGTGGCTGAGGGTCGTTTTCCACAGGAGCGCGCCTGTTGACCTGTCCAGAGCTATTGCCTGCCCTTCTCCGGCCATGACGATTGAGCGGCTGTCTGGCACGACGAGGTCGGTTGCTTTGATTATGTTGTATATGCCCTTGACCTCGCCTGTTTCTTCCGAGAGCGCCATTACGGCCTGGTTGTCGTCTATGATGTAGACCGTGCCCGAATCGACAAGAGGCGTCCTTCTTGGGGGAAGAAGCTCTTCGAATTCTTTTACGGCCTTTTTCGACCAGAGCTCTTTCCCTGATTCGGCTGACACGGAAACTACAGTGCCGTCAGAGAAGAGGTAAAAGAGGTTCCCCTTTTCAGAAAGGGCCGGGGAAGCGTACACCCTGGGAGTGACCGTTTTATAGGTGCCGCGCGAGTAGGTCCAGAGCCTGACGCCATTTGCGGCGTTCAAGGCGTGTATCCTGTCATCAGAGGAGCTGAACAAAACCTTGCCGTCCTTGATTATCGGCGCGGAGAGTATTTCCGAGCGGGCCTGAAATTCCCATAAAAGTTTGCCTTCGAGGTCAAGGCACCGCATCTTGCCGTCGCTCGCGCCGAAGCATACTTTCTCATCCGTGACAGTCGGAGCGGCCTCTATCGGGGCCTTGGCATTGAACTTCCAGTAGACCTTGCCTGAGGCCAGGTCTGACGCGTAGAAGTATCCGTTTGCGGACCCGGCATAGAGCCTGCCTTTGTAGATGGCCGGAGAAGAGAGCTGCTCTTTTGGAAAGGGCCTGAAAAATCTGAAGTCGGATACATCCCTGTCCCATCCGATTACAAGCGGAAGAGCGACTTTGCCGGTGGAGACATTCGTCCTCGCGTAATCGCCGAGATGCGTGTCCCACTTTGATTCTTCAACGGGCAGCTGATTGGCCGCGCACCCTGCTATAGCGAAGGCGGATATGAGAAGAGCCGCCTTAAGAAATCTTTTTGACCAGTTGACGCGCATTTTCCTGGATTCTCCTGAAATCGTCTTTGTCGAGGCCTGCGCCGAGCGCGACCTTTTCAGCCCTCTCATCCGAGATTAAATCTCCCGGCGTGTGCGAGTCGGTGTTGACCAGCATCCTGGCCCCGTATTTTTTTGCCAGGGAAGCGACATGGCCGTTGGATATGCTGTGCCCTCCCCTGGCCGTTATCTCTATGTGCACGCCTTTTTTGACGGCAGCTTTCATCTCATCGATTGTTATAAGCCCGGGATGGGCGAGTATGTCCACGCCCGCCTTTATGTAGGCCGCGTTGGTGCCCTGCTCAACCGGCTCGGCGAGCGTCTCTCCGTGGCCGACCACTATGAGCGCGCCGAGGGAGCGAGCCTTTTTTACCATGAGCGGGATGTGCTTCGGAGGTATATGCGTAAGCTCCACTCCGGGGATGAGCCTGAACGACTTGTCCGTGTTGAGTTGCTTTGCCACTTTGGTTATCTGCTTCAAAACGGTCTCGATATTCGATTCGTCGGCGTGGTCAGTTATGGCCATCGCCGTGTACCCGACGACCCTTGCCCTTCTGACAAGCTCCGAGGGCACGAGCACTCCATCGCTCAAAAAACTATGCGTGTGGAAGTCTATCATTGGCACCTTCCTTTAAAACCATTATTCACGGCTAAACCGCCGCGTAGTCCTCTTTTACCAGATTTCCGAAAAGCGAGTAGAAGACCCCATGTACCGCGTCTTTTTCGCCTGGGGCGAAAGCGAACATCGGGTCGGTCGATTTCAGTCCAAGCTCTTTTCTGCACGCGGCCAAATCTATCCCCCCGCCACTGTAGGCGTGCGCTACCGGCACGCGCCTTTTCTGGAGTATATCCCGTTTTGCCGCCGCGAGATCAGCGACCTTGCCTTCTCCCTCATCGTCCCACAGGAGAATGAGCCCGGCGAGGCCTGTACAAAAAGCGCGCCACAGCGGGCCCATGTTCTTCACGGTGGGTATGGAAAAAAGCACGAGGTCCATGCCGCCGTAAAGCCTGAACGAACCGGCCTCCCCAAGCGGGTTCACCAGGGCTATCTCTTCGAGTGCCGACTTCTGGTTCGTGGAAAAGCCGGGAATCTTCCGGCATTCGTTCAGAAAATCGGCCATAACGGCGCTTCCAGTGGAAGCGATGAGTATCTTGCCGTAGTTGAGCCCGGTTATGTCCGCGAACCTTCCCATTATCTTCTCGCGGATGCTTATCATCTGGTCGGTCGTGAGGAACTCTTCTGCCGGCCCCTCTTCATCGCCCTTTTCCTCTTCGAGCACGCCCTTGGCCAGCATCGAGGAGATTGTCCTCAATACCTCGTAGTCAGGGTAGTGGCAGCGCTCCACGAGGTCGAACACGCGCGGGTTGGCCCTCACGAGCTGCACTATCTCATGGATCACCGGCTGAAGCCCCTTTGGAAGCGAGTCCGGGTCTACCTTGAGCTTCAATATGGCTTTCGGGCCGGGGAACTCATCCTGGCGTTTTCTGAACTCGTCGAACTGCCGCATGCCCTCCATGAGAACGCTGCCTGTGGCGCCTTTTATCTTCTTCGGCGAGGTCACAGGCCCAGGGGTGAATTCGAACCCCCCTTCAGCCCATTGAAGCATGCGGAAAAGGGCTTTTTCGCGCTCAGCGCCTTCGAGGGTGGCGTTGCAGATGTTCCCTTCCTTCATGAGGACAGAGCCGGTCTTGCCGCCGGAAGTTACCTTGAGCTCCCCTTCCTTCCTGTTGAGGTGAAGGAACTGTATGAGGTCGGGAAGAGGCATGTGGCTCAACTTCCCCTCTATTACCTTCGCTGCCGTCGAGCCCCTATCCGAGAGGGTCTGCCTTATCCTGGCGTAGGTCTCCTCAAGGTTCAACGGCCTTGCCAGGAAAATGTCCACTCCTGCCCTGAAGCCTTTTATGTCGGCGACGCTGTCTGATATGAACAGGAACGGGACCCGGGATGTGTGCGGGTTGTTCCTTAAAATCTGGAAGAGCTTTTGCCCGCCTATGACCGGGAGATTGGTGTCCACGACGATGATGGCCGGGACCTCCTGAATGGACAGCTCGAGCGCCTGCGCGCCGTCAGAGGCGCGCAGCGCCTCAAAGCCCATGCCGGTGAGGTATTCGGTAAAGGCAGCCGCTTCCTCTTCGTCGTTGAGGGCGATAAGGGTCTTGAACTTCTCCATTTTTATCCTAACTGCTCTTGCAGGGAGTATTCGTTCTGGAACTTTGTGATGAGGCCTTCGACGAGCACCGGGTCAGCCGTATGGAAGCATGAAAAGGTCGCGCCCCAGTTCTCTTTGCATATGAGGGCGTACGCCGTATCTTCGTTCAGGAAAAAGGTGAAGAAGGTCTCTTTGAGCCTCGGGTCGTCCAGCAGAAGCGGCATGGCGTTTTTTATCTCCCAGACGCTGCCCTCGCTTTCGCCGACGAGGAAGACTTTCGTGGCCGTAGCGCCTGCCGTGCTCAGCATCTTCATGACGGGAAGGCTCGCGGAGATGTTCCTTGTCCCGTAGTACATTATGCCCCGGCGCTGCGGCGACCTCGCAATCTCTTTCATTATGAGCTCGTTTATCTGGTCGATGAAGAACTCGGACAGGTCCTGGCCGCTCCCGGCATCAAAGGACGCACCGTCGAAGCCTGTGATGTTCCGGCCTGTGAGCGAGCCTGCTATCTCCCAGAACAGCTTTCCCTTGCAGCCCAGGCGCTCCCACAGGGAATCCTTGCGCTCGGAGAGCCTTCTGGCGCCGGCCCCGGCGATTTCCTGAAAGGTCCTGCCGTCGCGCGGAAAGGTCGAGTGGGAAAGAAGGACATTAAATTGGGCGTCTTCCTTGAGGGCGGCTGCCAGCGCCCTTGAAAGCTTTTTCGAGGCCATGAGCGCGCCGAAGTAGTCGGTCTCAGGCAGGATGACCATTATCTGCCTGTCTTCGGAAAGCCCGGCCACATCGCAGCTCCGCACTGATCCGAGCACGGCGGCGACCAGTTTCTTGAGGAACTCGAGCCCTTCCACGCTTTCAAGTAGCCTGCCCCTTTCGAGGCCGTCGACGCCAATGAGGATTATCGAAAAACAGGTATTATAGCGGGTGGCCCTCGCGGCTTCTATCCGGCCGTATTCGCTTACGAAAAAGGCGTCGTAGAACCTGCTCGGAAAGAGCTTTTTCGTGAGGACGGTTTTGGTGTCAATATCCAAAGAACAAAACTCCTGAATGCCTGTCGCCGGTTTTTTGTGGAATGTGGCGCGCACGAGCTACATCTTGTATTTTCCGTAGTCGCCAGGGGTGAAGTCTTCAAGCGTGGGCTCCTCATTCGGGCCCTTTTCCCTGGGCTCGCCTTTAAGGTCCATGGTCTTGGACTTGTCCAGCACTTCGGACTCCACGAAGATGGGCGCGTTCGTGCGAAGCGCCAGAGCTATGGCGTCGCTCGGCCTGGAGTCCATCGTAAACGCCCCTGCTGCTCCGGTCATGTGGATGGTGGCGTAGTAGACATTGTCCTTCAGGTCGGTGACCTCTATTTTTTCGACCTTGACGCCGACCTGTTTCATCAGCTCTTTCAGCAGGTCATGCGTCATGGGCCTTGAGAACTGGACCTTTTCAAGCTCGGAAGCTATGGCGCTTGCCTCGAGCACCCCTATCCAGACAGGCAGGGCGTTCTTTTCGCCGTCATCCTTGAGTATCACGATGGGGACATTGGTGAAAGGGTCTATCGTAAGCCCGAAGACTTTCATTTTCAGAAACATTGCGGTGCTCCTTTTTTAATGGTTACCTTCCGCCCGGCCGCGAAGCGAGCTCTGATAGGCTTCCGTGACAACTACTTCTATAAGGCAACCCGGCCCTTCAAACCCCGGCGGGCAGGCGAAGTTGACGATCCTGTTGCATGAGCTCCTGCCCATCATCTCCAGAGGGTTGCCACGGCTCGGCCCCTCGACAAGGACTTCAACCGTCCTGCCTATTGTCTCGCGGTTCCTCTCGAGGGCTATCCCCTTTTGCTCTTCCTGCAATATCTGGATCCTTTGCGTCCTTACCTCAAGGGGGACCTGCCCATCGAAGCCAGCCGCCCTCGTGTTCGGCCGCGGCGAATACATGAATGAGTATATGTTGTCAAAGCGCGCCGTCCTCAGAAGGCCCATGGTAGCCTGAAAGTCCGCGTCCGTCTCGCCGGGAAAGCCCACTATTATGTCGCTTGTGAAGGACATGTCCGGATACAGCGCTTTGATCTGTTCTATCTTCGAAAGATAACCGGAGCTTGTATATCCCCTGCCCATCTTCTCCAGTACCCTGTCAGACCCGGACTGCACAGGCAGGTGGAGGTGCCTGCAAAGCTTTTTTTCCTGCCCGAAAAGTTCGATTAGCTCAGAGCCGATGTCCTTGGGGTGCGAGGTCATGAACCTGACCCTTTTAATCCCGTCGACGCGGCAGACCATCCTCAAGAGCTCAGGGAATGAGATGTCCCCTCCGCCGCTTGTGGCGTACGAGTTGACATTCTGGCCCAGGAGGGTGA
>Ga0209342_10000324_pt1 | contig 53749 bp, 61 predicted proteins | sample RifCSP16_2_FD_184023 | JGI IMG/M metagenome (GOLD analysis project Ga0209342, IMG submission 184023) | Soil microbial communities from Rifle, Colorado - Rifle CSP2_sed 16_2 (SPAdes) (version 2) | ecosystem: Environmental > Terrestrial > Deep subsurface > Rock core/Sediment | place: Rifle... | reverse complement strand
GCGCCGCAGGAACTCGTCGAACACCTTCTCGTGCACCAGGACCTTTTCCACCGACATGCAGATCTGGCCCTGATGCATGAAGCTGCCGAAGCTCGCGGCGGCGCTCGCGCGCTCGATGTCGGCGTCCTCGCACACGATCAGCGCGTCCTTGCCGCCGAGCTCGACGCAGCATCTCTTCAGGTGGGCGCCGGCGCGGGCGGCGATCTGCCGGCCCACTGCGGTCGAACCGGTGAAGGAAACGCCCTTCACCCGCGGGTTGTCGATCAACTCTTCGCCGACCTGCTGCACGTTGGTACGCGAGCAGCTGACTACGTTCAGCACGCCCTCGGGAAGGCCGGCCTCGGCGAACACCTCTGCGTACAGCAGGCCGCCGCAGTACGGCGTCTCCTCGGAGGGCTTGAGCACCACGGTGTTGCCGGCGGCGAGCGCGAAGGCGATGCCGCGGCCGGTCAGGATGACCGGGAAGTTCCATGGGGTGATCACCGAGATCACGCCGAGAGGCTGGCGCAGCGCAAGCGACATCTTGCCGTACTCGGAAGGGATCACCTCCCCTATCGGCGCGTAGGCCGAGGCCGCAGCGGCGTGGAAGATCTCCGGCACGTACCCGGTCTCGAACATGCCCTTGCCGAACCAGCCGCCGCCTTCGGCCTGCAGCGCCTCGACGATCTGCGTGCGGCGCTTCTCGAACGCTTCCGCCACCTTGATCATGTAGTGCGCCCGCTGGGTGAACGGCAGCGACGACCATGCCGGAAAGGCGGCGTGCGCCGCCTCGATCGCGGCGCGCGCCTCGGCGCGGCCGCCGTCGGGGATCCGCGCCCAGACCGAGCCGTCGGACGGGTTGAGGTCGTCGAAGGTCCGGGTGGTGGCGACCGACCGGCCGCCGATGAATATGCCGTCGAACACGCGTGCCATCCTAGTCTCCTTTGCGCCTGGTGCCGTTCATCGCCGCCCGCGCGGCGGCTTCGATTCTCGCGATCGCTTCCTGCAGCGCCGCGTCGCGCGCGCGCGGCGCGGTGGGCTCCCGGCGGGCGGCCGGGCGCGCCGCTTGGAGCGCGCCACGCGTCTCGCGCACGTGCTCGGCCTGGATCGCCGTCGCGCCGCGCACGAGCTCCTCGAGGGAGCCTTGGATCAATCCGTCGATTCCACCGTTCGCGCCACGCGGCGCCACGGGCAGCGCGGCCGGCGGCGGGGCTGGCGCGGGCTGCGGCGCCGCGGGCGCGCGGGGGAAGACGGCGCTCGAGGCCGCGCCGCCGAGGTAGGCCTTCTGCACTGCGGTGTCCTGCGCGAGGCTTGCCGCGGCGCCCTCGCCGACGATGCGTCCGTTCTCGAGCAGGTAGCCGCGGTCGGCGATGGCGAGCGCCTGGCGCGCGTTCTGCTCGACCAGCAGGATGCCGGTCCCGGTGCTGCGGATCTGCGCCAGCGCCTTGAAGAGCTCGGTGCACAGCAGCGGCGAGAGACCAAGCGAGGGTTCGTCGAGCATCAGGATCGCCGGCGCCGACATCATGGCGCGGCCGATGGCTACCATCTGCTGCTCGCCGCCGCTCATGGTGCGCGCGACCTGACGCCGGCGCTCGGCGAGCTGCGGGAAGAGCGCGAGCACGCGGTCGAGGTGCTCGTTCTCCGAGCGCCGCGCGCGGCTGGCATACGCGCCGAGCAGCAGGTTCTCGAGCACCGTCAGCTCGCCGAAGATCCGGCGCCCCTCGGGCACCAGCGCGATGCCGGCCTCGACGATGCGGTGCGGCGCGAGGCCGCGGATCGAGCGGCCGTCGAGCAGGACTTCGCCCGAGCCGGGCACCAGGCCGGCGATCGCCTGCAGCAGCGTGCTCTTGCCGGCGCCGTTGGCGCCGAGGATGGCGACGATCTCGCCGGCGGCGATGCGCAGCGCCACGCCCTCGAGCGCGTGGTGGCGCCCGTAGCGGACCGACAGGCCGCGGCACTCAAGCATGGCCGACTCCGAGGTAGGCCCGGATCACTTCCGGGTCGGCGAGCGTAGCCTCCGGCGTGCCTTCGGCGATCTTCGCGCCGCCGTTCATCACCACGCAGCGGTCGCACAGGCTGCGGATCGCGTCCATGACGTGCTCCACCAGCACGATGGTGCGGCCCTCCTCGCGCAGGCTGCGGATCAGCGCGATGCCGATCTGCATCTCGGTCGGGTTGAGCCCCGCCAGCCACTCGTCGAGCAGCAGGAGGTCCGGGTCCGAGGCGAGCGCGCGCGCCAGCTCGATGCGCTTCTCGTCGATGCAGGTGAGCGACGCGGTCGGCGCATCGGCCGCGTGCGCCATTCCCACGCGATCGAGCTGGCGCAACGCGAACTTGCGCGCCGCGGCGCCCCACAGCCGCTTGTGGCCGAATACCGCCCCGGCCATCACGTTTTCCAGCACCGTGAGCGAGTGCAGGATGCGCACCAGCTGGAAGGTGCGTGCCACGCCGGCGCGCGCGATGGCGCGCGCCGGCCACTCGGAGATCATCTCGTCGCCAAGGAAGATCTCGCCTTCGCTCGGCCGCAGCGCGCCCGAGATCAGGTTGATGACGGTGGTCTTGCCCGAACCGTTCGGCCCGATCAGGCCGAGCATCTCGTTCTCGCGCACCGCTAAGCTCAGGGCGTCGACCGCCACCAGGCCGCCGAAGCGCTTGGTGACGCCCTGCACGTCGAGCACGGTGCGCTCACGCATGGCTCACCCGGCGTTGCGCGGCGCGCAGCGCCGACTCGATGCGGCCGACCACGCCGTTCGGGATCAGGTACACAATGAGGAGGAAGGCGATGCCGAGGAGCAGCACGGTCTGCGTCGGGAAGCGCGCCGCGATCACCTCCCACAGGATGGTGAACGGGATCACCCCGACTAGCGGGCCCCACAGCCGGTGCACGCCGCCGAGCAGCGCCATGATCACCACCTGGAACGAGAGCTCGGACGTGAAGGCGATGCTCGGCTCGATGTAGCTCAGGCGCGGCGCCATGATCGCGCCCACCATGCCGGCGAATGCGCCGGAGATGACGAAGAGCGCCAGCTTGCACGCCGCCGAGTTGATGCCGAGGTGCGCCGCCACCGTCTCGTCGTTGCCGATGATGCGCAGCGCGAAGCCGAGGCGCGAGCGCGCCACGCGCCAGCCGATGAAGAACACCGCGGCGGCGAGGGCCAGGAGCTCCCAGTAGATCATGCGCTCCGTGATGCTGGTCAGCACGTACATGCCGCGGCTGCCGGTGAAGTTGTTCTGCACCCAGGTGACGATCTGGCGCACCAGCTCGGCGAGCCCGAGGGTGAAGATGACGAAATACACGCCCGAGAGGCGCAGCGTGGCGAGGCCGACCAGCGCCGCCGCCACGGCGCCCGCCAGCCCGGCCAGCGCTACCAGTGCCGGATAGGGCAGGGTGCCGATACCGGCCGCGACGACGTAAGCGCCGATGCCGTAGAACGCCGCGGTGGCGAGTGAGATGTAGTGCGTCGGCCCGGAGAACAGCGCCCACGACGTCGCCAGCACCGTGTACATCGCGATGTCGACGCCGAGCGAGAGCAGGTAGCCGTGCCGCAGCAGCGGCAGGCAGGCGAGCAGCGCGAACGCCACCACGACGAGGATCAGCGTGCGGGTTTCGCGCGCGGTCACGACTGGCGCCTCCCGAACAGGCCCTCGGGCCGGAACAGCAGTACCAGCAGGAACAGGAGGTACGCAGCAGCGAGCGTCAGGCCGGGATCGATCAGGCTGGCGACCACGGTTTCGGCGAGGCCGAGGATCAGCGAGGCGATGATCGCGCCGCGCACGTCGCCGACGCCGCCCATGATCACGATGATCAGCGCCTTCATCGTGAACACCACGCCGATCGAGGCGTCCATGGTGAGGAAGGTGCTGAGGACGATGCCGCCGGCCGCGGTGACCGCGCCGCCCAGGGCGAAGGAGAGCGCGGACACGCGTGGCACGTCGATCGCGACCAGCGATGCCGCCGCCGGATCGACCGCGACCGCGCGGATCGCCATGCCGGTGCGCGTGCCGTGGACGCCCCAGTAGAGCAGGCCGCAGATGACCACCGCGACCGCGCTCGCCACCACGCGGTTCAATCCGTACGGGCTGCCGAGGATCCGGTACGGCTCAGCGAGGTAGGAATAGGTGAAGTAGCTGCCGCCGAAGACCAGCAGCATGATGCCGACGAACGCGAAGCTCATGCCGAAGGTGGCTAGGATGGTCTCGACTTCGAGCATGCCGCGGCTCTTCGCGCGGCGCACCAGCGGGCGCAGCAGGACGCGGTAGATGAGCCAGTTGAGCGCGAAGGCCCCCGGCACCACGAACAGCGCCGCGGTGAACGGCGACAGCGTCTGCGCGGTGAACACCCAGAACGCGCCGAACGCGCCCGCCACCAGCATCTCGCCGTTGGCGAGGTTCATGATGCGCGCCACGCCGTACTGCAGGCTGAGCCCGATCGCGATCAGCGAGTAGGTCGCGCCGAGCAGCAGGCCGGTGATCAGGATGTCCATCTGGGAAAAAAATACCCCGGTGCCTGAGCTTCACACCGGGGTATTCGTCTCGAGGTTCGAGACCGGAGCGCTACCAGCCGGTCTTGACGATGACCGGCTTCGCCCCGGGCAACCCGGTCGAGGCCACGCCGTGAAAGACGCCGCCCTGCCATTGGCCGACCGTCCAGACCTTGTCGATCGACTGGTTGACGAACTTCCACGGACCCATCACGGTCTGGAAGGTGCTCTTGCTGATGTGCTCGATCACCGCCTTGCGGTCGGTGCCCACCGCCTCGATCGATTGCTCGAGCACCTGCAGCGACGCGTAGGTGACGGCGCTCGCCCAGTAGTCGGCGGGCTTGCCGGTCACTTTCTGGTGCGCGGCGAAGTATGCCTTCATCTCCGCGGTGTCGGTGTTCACGCCGCCGGCGCCGAGATGGCCCTCGACCGACTTGCCGAACTTGCCGCCGTAGGCGGGGAACGCGGTGGCCACCGCAGTGTAGTAAGCCTTGACGTTGAGGCCTTCGATCTTCGACTGCTCGGTGAGCGCGAAGGTGTCCGGCGGATACGACCAGGCGACGAACGCGTCTGGGTTCGACGCCTTCGCGCCCTTCACGATCGGCGACAGGTCCTGCGTGCCGAGCGGGTAGGAGCGGTTGAACACAATCTCGAAGCCGGCCTTCACGAAGATCGGCCGCGACGCCTCCGCCAGCTCGATGCCGAAGGCGTCGGCGACGTTCACCATCGCGATCCTGTTGCCGATCTTGCCCTCGGCCTTCATCTTGGCGAGGACGTCGGCGACCGAGCTGGCGAGCGCGGTGGTCGAGCCGAGCGCGAAGAAGATGCTGGGGTAGCGCTGGGTCAGCTCCGGGATCTTGTCGGTGATCGCAGTGGCGGCGACCTGCGGATAGCCGAGCTTGGCGAACACCGGCGCCGCCGCGACGTTGAGGCCGGTGCTGTAGGGCGCGACGATGAAGTCGACCTTGTCCTGGGTGGCGAGGCGCTCCACCGCCTTGATAGTCTCGCCCGGGTTGGTGCGGTCGTCGTACTCGATGATCTCGACCTTGCGCCGCGAGCCGTCCTTCATCCGCAGGCCGCCGCGCTCGTTCACCTGGTGCACCCACAGCTGGATGTTCGGCCAATGCGTGATGGCCGCTCCGGCGGCCAGCGCACCGGTTTTCGGCGCGACTGCGCCAAACCTGATCGGCTCAGCGCCGTACGCGCTACCGATTGTCAGTACGCTTGTTAGCGCGGCGGACGCCGCTACCTTCAAAGCTGTTCTGCGTTTCACGTTTCGCCTCCTCTGTGATTGCGTTCGACTCGCAGCGGCGGCCTCCACACGGAGGCGCGCCTTTGCTCATGATAGTCCGCGCGAATTCTGTGGTGGCCGGCAGCACCTGTAGGCGTGGAGTTCGCCCGTAGTGCCGAATACCAGGGATTTGCTCGGTTGATCCCTCCTCCAACCTTGAATCTGCCGGGCGCCTATCGCGTGAATCGCCCTGAGCGTCCGCAAAGACTCTAAGGACTTCCCCTCGCGCTTGTCAAATATATAAGAAGGTCGGAGAAAGGGTGTTTATATTGCGCGCTCAGAACGTGGTCGGCGCCAGCCCGCCGCCCAACTACCGGATCGCGGCCGATCCGGGCCTGCTCATCCAGCCGGTGCATGTCCACGCCCAGCTCGAAAGCGCGGTGGTCTATGACCTGTCGGCCGCGCTCACCGAGGAGCTGACGATCAAGGACGGCGCCCCGGTGCAGTCGAACTTCTACGAGTATCAGGTGCTGCGCATGGCCGACATGCCGGAGATCCACACCCGGATCGTGCACTCGGATGCGCCGCCGACCGGCGTCGGCGAGGTCGGCGTGCCGTCGGTCGCTCCGGCGATCGCCAACGCCGTGTTCCGCCTGACCGGCAAGCGGCTGCGGCAGCTGCCGATGTCGCCCGACCGCGTGCGCGCGGTGCTGAAAGCCTAGCCGAAGTCGAGTGGGAAAACGGCGGCCGGTGACGGCCGCCGTTTTTTTCTCTAGAAAGTCGTCGGCACCATTCCGCCGTCGAGCAGGAGGTTTTGTGCGGTGAGGTAGCCTGCCTGCGCGCTGCACAGGTACGCGCAGTACTCGCCGAACTCTTCGGGCGTCCCGAAGCGCCCCGCCGGGATGGTCGCCTCGCGCGCGCGCTTCGCTTCCTCGACGCTCTTGCCGGACTTTTTCGCGTTGAACTCGATGTTGGCGCGCAGCCGGTCGGTCCACATGGCGCCGGGAAGCAGGTTGTTGATCGTCACGTTGTGCATGGCGGTCTTGCGCGCCAGCCCGGCGATGAAGCCGGTGAGCCCGGTGCGCGCCCCGTTCGACAGCCCCAGCTCGGCGATCGGCATCTTCACCGCGCTCGAGGTGATGTTGACGATGCGCCCGAATTTGCGCTCGATCATCGGGTCGATCACCGCCTTGATCAGCTCGATCGGGGTGAGCATGTTGGCGTTCAACGCCTGGATCCAGGTTTCGCGCGTCCATTCGCGGAAATCGCCCGGCGGCGGGCCGCCCGCGTTGTTGACCAGAATGTCGGGGCTCGGGCACGCAGCGAGCGCGGCCGCGCGCCCCTCGGGCGTGGTGATGTCGCCCGCGACCGCGGTCACCTTCGTCCCGGTGGCCTTGCGGATCTCCTCGGCGGTCGCCTCGAGCGACTCGCGGCCGCGCGCGATGATGACGAGCTCGACGCCTTCGCGCGCGAGCGACATCGCGCAGCCCTTGCCGAGTCCCTTGGACGCCGCGCACACGAGCGCGGTCCTGCCGCGAATTCCCAGTTCCATGCCTGCTCCCTGTCAAAGTACGCACTTTACCGCCTGAGCGATACGAGCAGCACGCCGCCGATGACCAGCGCGGCGCCCGCGGCCTGCAACGGCCCGAAGGGCTCGTCCAGACCGAGCGCGCTCGTCACCGCGACGCTCACCGGCCCGACCGCTCCGACCAGCGCGAAGTGGTTGGCGCCGATCCGCTTCAGCGCCTCGGCGACCAGGAACACCGGAAGCACCGTGCTGAAGGTGGCCATGATGCCCGCGTACCACCACACCGCCGCCGGGAGCTCGAGCGCGGCGAGCGGCTCGAGCGCGAAGAACTGCAGGGTGATTGGAGCCGTGGAGACGATCATGGTGAGGGCGGTGAAGCGCATCGAGCCGATGCGCTGGATGAGCTGGCTCCCGGCGACGAGGTAGACGGCGTAGGTGAGCGCGCAGCCGAAGACGAGCAGCGCTCCGAGGAGAAACAGGTTTCCTTCGGCCCCGCCGCCGAGCCGATCCGAGAGTACGAGCGCGACCCCCGTGTAGGTGATCGCAAGCGCGGAAATCTCGCGCACCGTCGGGCGCTTGCGCAGGTAAAGGAACGAGAGCAGCAGCACCAGCGTCGGGTATAAGTACTGGATCAGCCGGCCGACGCCCGCGCCGACGTACTGAAGGCCTGCGAAGTCGAGGAAGCTGGACAGGTAGTAGCCGACGAATCCCAGCCCGGCGAGGCCCGCCCAGTCGCGGGCTTGCAGGCGCGGCTGCTGCCCGCGCAGCCACCACCCGACCGCGGCGAAGAAGGGCAGCGCGAGCGCCATGCGCAGGAACATGAGCGTCGTCGGGCTCACCGGGTGCGCCGCGTACGCTAGCTTGATGAGGATCGGACGGAATGAGAACGCCAGCACCCCGACGAGCGCGAACGCGATGCCCCACCAGCGGTACGCCCCGGAACTCAAGGCTAAAATTATAGGTGCCATGGCAGGCCACAGCAGGTGGGCGAACATCCAGCACCGCAAGGGTCGCCAGGACGCGAAGCGCGGCAAGATCTTCACCAAGCTGATCAAGGAGGTCAGCGTCGCGGCGCGGCTCGGCGGCGGCGATCCGGCGGCAAACCCGCGGCTGCGGCTCGCGCTCGAAAAAGCGCGCGCGGAAAACCTGCCGGGCGACAACATCCAGCGCGCGATCAAGCGCGGCACCGGCGAGCTCGAGGGCGTCGCCTACGAGGAGGCGCGCTACGAGGGCTACGGCGCCGGCGGCGCGGCGGTGATGGTCGACTGCCTCACCGACAACCGCACGCGCACCGTCGCCGAGGTGCGGCACGCATTCGCCAAGCACGGCGGCCACCTCGGCTCCGACGGCTCGGTCGCGTACCTGTTCAGGCAGTGCGGGCAGTTCGTGTTCGCGCCGGGCACCAGCGAGGACAGCGTGATGGAGGCGGGGCTCGAGGCGGGGGCCGATGACGTTTTCACCAACGACGACGGCTCGGTGGAGCTGGTCTGCGCGCCCGCCGATCTCGGCGCGGTGAAGCAGGCGCTCGAAAAAGTCGGCCTCAAGCCCGAGCTGGCCGAGGTCACGATGAAGGCGAGCAGCGAGAATCGCCTCGCCGGCGAGGACGCGGCGAAGCTGCAGCGGCTCCTGGACGCGCTCGAGAGCCTCGACGACGTGCAGGACGTCTATACCACCGCGGACCTCGACGGCGCGTGAGCGGCGCGGCGCGAATCCTCGGCATCGACCCCGGCCTGCGGGTCACGGGATTCGGCGTCATCGAAGCGGAGGGCGGCAGGCTCGCCTACGTGGCGAGCGGTTGCGTGCGCTCGGGCGCGGGCGACCTCGCCTCGCGCCTGAAGACGATCCTCGAAGGACTGAACGAGGTGATCGGCGCGCACCGCCCCGGCGAGGTCGCGGTGGAAAAAGTGTTCGTCAACGCCAATCCGCAGTCCACGCTCGCGCTCGGGCAGGCGCGCGGCACCGCGATCTGCGCCGCGGTGCTCGCCGGGCTTCCGGTCGCGGAGTACACTGCGCTGCAGGTGAAGCAGTCGGTGGTCGGCAACGGCCACGCGAAAAAAGAACAGGTGCAGCACATGGTGAGGCGGCTGCTCGCGCTCCCCGGGGATCCCAGCCCGGACGCGGCGGACGCGCTCGCCTGCGCCATCTGCCACGCGCACGGGGCGCGGCTGGGGCGCCTCGCCACGCACGGCTATCGCGTGAAGAGGGGAAGGCTGGTTTGATCGGGCGGCTCACAGGGCGCCTCGCCTCCAAGCATCCTCCGCAGGTGCTGGTGGACTGCAACGGGGTCGCCTACGAGGTGGACGTGCCGATGAGCACCTTCTACGGCCTGCCGGCCTCCGGCGAGCCGGTGACGCTTTATACCCACCAGGTCGTTCGCGAGGACGCGCAGACGCTCTACGGCTTCGCCACGCTCGAGGAGCGCTCGGCGTTCCGGCAGCTGATCCGCATCTCGGGGATCGGCGCGCGCACCGCGCTCGCGGTGCTTTCGGGGCTTTCGGTGGCTGATCTGGCGCAGGCGGTGGCGCTGCAGGAGGCCGGGAGGCTCACCAAGATCCCGGGGATCGGAAAGAAAACGGCGGATCGACTGCTGCTGGAGCTCAAAGGGAAGCTCGTGGAGGTGACGGCGAGTCCTTCCCAGGAAAAGGCCTCGGACGTGCTCAATGCCCTGGTATCACTCGGATACAGCGAGAAAGAGGCGCATTCCGCCGTCAAAGGCCTTGCGCCAGGAATCGGCGTGGCGGAGGGGATCCGTGCCGCGCTGAAGGCTCTGGCAAAATCCTGACGCATGAGCGTCGAAGCGGATCGGCTCGCCTCCGCCAAGCCTTCCTCGCCGCAAGAGGAGCAGTTCGAACGGTCGCTGCGGCCCGCGACGCTCGCCGAGTACATCGGCCAGGACAAGGTACGCGAGCAGTTCGGGATCTTCGTGCAGGCGGCGCGCGGCCGGGGCGAGGCGCTCGACCACGTGCTGCTGTTCGGGCCGCCAGGTCTCGGCAAGACCACGCTCGCGCACATCGTCGCGCGCGAGATGGGGGTGAACCTGCGCCAGACCTCGGGCCCGGTGCTCGAGCGCCCAGGCGACCTGGCGGCGATTCTCACCAACCTCGAGCCGCGCGACGTGCTCTTCATCGACGAGATCCACCGGCTCTCGCCCGTGGTGGAGGAGATCCTCTACCCGGCGCTGGAGGACTACCAGATCGACATCATGATCGGCGAAGGGCCGGCGGCGCGCTCGATCAAGCTCGATCTGCCGCCCTTCACGCTGGTGGGCGCCACCACGCGCGCGGGGATGCTGACCAATCCCCTTCGCGACCGCTTTGGCATCGTCGCGCGCCTGGAGTTCTACAGCGAATCGGAGCTCGGCGCGATCGTGCGGCGCTCGGCGAAGCTGCTTGACGTCAAGCTCGCCGATGATGGTGCGTTTGAAATCGCGCGTCGCGCGCGTGGTACCCCTCGGGTCGCGAACCGGCTGCTGCGGCGCGTGCGCGACTTCGCGCAGGTGAAGGCCGACGGCGTGGTCTCGAAGGCGGTGGCCGACGCGGCGCTCAAGATGCTGGACGTCGACGTGCTCGGGCTGGACGTGATGGACAGGAAGCTGCTCCTCGCCGTGATCGAGAAGTTCTCGGGCGGCCCGGTGGGGCTGGACAACCTCGCGCACGCGATCGGCGAGGAGGCCGACACGATCGAGGACGTGATCGAGCCCTTCCTCATCCAGCAGGGCTACCTGCAGCGCACGCCGCGCGGCCGCGTGGCGACGCTTACCGCCTACCGCCATTTCGGCATCGTCGCGCCGGCCGGCATGCGGGACCTGCTCTCCGACGGTTCGCCTTGAAGGGCGCGTTCCAGATCCCGGTCCGGGTGTATTACCAGGACACCGACGCGGGCGGGGTGGTGTTCCACGCGCAGTACTTCGCGTTCATGGAGCGCGCGCGCACGGAGCTGCTGATCGCCGCGGGATTCGACTTGGCGCGCATCGCCGACACCAAGCGCCTGCTGTTTCTCGTGCATGGGCTGAACGCGCGCTATCACCAGCCCGCGCGCCTCAACGACCTCCTGTCGGTGAGCGCCGAAGTCGTTAAAATGGGCCGCGTGAGCATCGTGTTCCGCCACCGCGTGGAACGCGCCGGCGAGCTGCTGGTCGAAGCCGATGTCACGCTCGCGCTGGTCGACCGGGATCGCATGAGGCCCGCGCGCATGCCGCAAGAACTCGAACAGGCGCTCAAATGACCGTCACCCAGGACCTCGACATCTGGACGCTGATCCTGAACGCGAGCGCCGTGGTGAAGTTCGTGATGATCCTGCTGCTCGCGGTGTCGTTCATGTCGTGGATGTTCATCTTCCAGAAGTGGTTCACGATCCGTCGCGCGCGCGAGCAGACCGAGCAGTTCGAGCGCGAGTTTTGGAGCGGCAACGACCTGAACGCGCTGTACCAGGGCGCGGTCAACCAGCGCCACACCATCGGCAGCCTGGAGCGCATCTTCGAGGCCGGGTTTCGCGAGTTCGCCAAGCTCAGGGGCCAGCGCGCCGCCGACGCGAGCGGCATCGTGGACGGTTCGCGGCGCGCGATGCGGGCGACGTTCCAGCGCGAGATGGACCTGCTCGAGCGCCACCTCGCGTTCCTCGCCTCGACCGGCTCGGTGTCACCGTACGTGGGCCTGTTCGGCACCGTGTGGGGCATCATGCATGCGTTCAGGAGCCTCGCCAACGTGCAGCAGGCGACGCTTGCCCAGGTGGCGCCGGGCATCGCCGAGGCGCTGATCGCCACCGCGATCGGGCTGTTCGCGGCGATCCCCGCGGTGGTCGCCTACAACCGCTACTCGCACGACATCGACCGGCTCGCGATCCGCTTCGAGAGCTTCATGGAGGAATTTTCCAACATCCTGCACCGCCAGGCGGTGAAATAGCCCGATGCCTTCCCTGCACCGCAGGCGCAGCCCGATGCACGAGATCAACATCGTGCCCTACGTGGACGTGATGCTGGTGCTGCTCGTGATCTTCATGGTCACCGCGCCGCTGGTGACCCCGGGCGTGATCGAGCTGCCCTCGGTGTCCAAGGCCTCCATCGCGCCGGTTGCGCCGCTCGAGGTCGTGATCCGCGAGGACCGCACCGTGCTTCTGAGGAGCCGCGACGCCAAGGGCGCGCTCGCCGAGGAGCGGCGCGTTGCGCGCGGAGAGCTGGCGAAGCTCGTTCGCGAGCGCCAGGCGGCGAATCCGGACCAGCCGGTGCTGATCGCCGCGGACAAGAACGTGCGCTACGAGGCGGTGCTGCAGGTGATGGACGAGCTGCAGCGCGAGCGGGTGAAAAGGGTGGGTCTCGTCGTCAAGCCCGCGCAATGAACGCCGCGACTTTCGGATACGTGGAAGAGCGCGGCGAGCCGGCGCTCGGCGGCTCGATGGCACTTTCGTTCGTCGTGCACCTTGTCCTGTTCGCGGCGCTCCTTCTGGGCGTGCGCTGGCAGAGCAAGCCGCCCGAGGCGGTGATGGTCGAGCTGTGGGAGGCGCCACCGCCTGTTCGCGAAGCCGAGCCTCCCAAGCCGGTGCCCAAGGTCGAGCCCGCGCCTCCGCCCGAGCCCCAGCCCAAGCCCGAGCCGCGCATCGAGAAGCCCGACATCGCGGTCAAGGAGCCGCCGAAGCCCAAGCCCAAGCCGGAGGCGAAGCCGAAGCCCGAGCCGCCCAAGGTGGTCGCGAAACCCGAGCCACCGAAACCCAAGCCGAGGGTCGACCCCTTCCAGAAGGAGCTGCGCGAACAGCTCGCGCGCGAGCAGGCGACGTTCGCATCGCAGCGGCGCGAGCAGGAAATGCGCGACCTGCTCGCGCGCGATGCGGCGAGCGCGCGATCCAAGGCGCTCGACGAGTACATCGGGCGCATCCGGCAGAAAGTGAAGTCGAACTGGATCCTGCCCCCCGACCTGAAGGGCAACCCGGAGGCGATCTTCAACGTGGTGCAGCTCCCGAACGGCGAGGTGCTCTCGGCGCGGCTCGCCAAGTCGAGCGGCATCCCCGCCTACGACACGGCGGTCGAGCGCGCCATCCTCAAGTCATCGCCCCTGCCCACGCCGTCCGCGCGGGAACTCTTTCAGCGCGAGCTCAAACTAACGTTCAGGCCGCTCGATTGACGCGGGCGGATCGCTGTCGCCCGCGGGCGACAAGGCCCTACGGGCCGCTTCGCTATAATCGGCCACCTTCCGGGACAACAAGAGGAGTGATGCAGAGATTGCTCGCCGGCCGGTTCGCTGTTCTCGTACTGACCCTTTTCCTCTCCGTCCCGCTCGCCAGAGCGCAGCTCTCGATCGAGATCACCGGCGCCGGCGCGCAGCGCATCCCTATCGCGATCGTGCCCTTCGCGGGGGAGGCGGCGCTGCCCCCGGGGATCACCTCGATCGTGCGCGCCGACCTGGAGCGAAGCGGGCTGTTCCGCGGCCTGGAGCTGCCGCCGCTCAACCCGCACCCGACCGAGGCCTCCAGCCTGGACTACGCTGAATGGCGCGCGCGCCTCGCCGACGCCGTGGTGCTCGGCTCGATCGCCACGCGTCCCGATGGGCGCTTCGAGGTGCGCTTCCGCCTGCACGACGCGGTCAAGCAGACGCCGCTCGGCGGGGTGGCCTACACGATGGCGAAAGGCCAAGTGCGCGCCACCGCCCACCGCATCGCCGATTACGTCTACGAGAAGCTCACCGGCGAGAAAGGCGTGTTCTCGACGCGCATCGCCTACGTGGTGAAGCGAGGCAAGCGCTTCGAGCTCCAGATCGCCGATTCGGACGGCGCCGAGCCGGAGACCGCCCTCGCGTCGTTCGAGCCGATCATCTCGCCGGTATGGTCTCCGGACGGCAGGCGGCTCGCCTACGTGTCGTTCGAGAGCAAGAAACCGGTCGTCTACGTGCATTCGCTCCAGGACGGCAAGCGCCATGTGGCCGCGAACTTCCGCGGCTCGAACTCGGCGCCCGCCTGGTCGCCCGATGGCACCAGGCTCGCGGTGACGCTGTCGCGCGAAGGCGGCTCGCAGATCTTCGTCATGAACCCCGACGGCAGCGGCCTGCGGCGGCTCACCAGCTCGGCGGCGATCGACACCGAGCCGCGCTTCTCGCCGGACGGTCAATGGCTTTACTTCACCTCGGACCGCGGGGGCAGTCCGCAGGTGTACCGCATGCGCGCGTCGGGCGGCGAGCCGCAGCGTGTGACGTTCGAGGGGAGCTATAATGTCTCGCCGCGTTTGAGCCCAGACGGCAAGAGTCTCGCGTACATCACGCGCAACGGCGGTAAGTTCCAGGTGGCGCTGCTCGACCTGACGAATCGGCAGGTGCAGATCCTCACCGACAGCGACCGCGACGAATCCCCGAGCTTCGCGCCCAACGGCCGCATGATCCTGCTCGCCACGGTGATCGGCGGTCGCGGCGTGCTCTCGGCGGTGTCGTCCGACGGCCGCGTCAAGCAGCGCCTCACCGCCACCGCGGGCGACGTGCGCGAGCCCGCCTGGGGACCGTACATCCAGTGAAAGGAGCAATTGCCATGCGTGCAATCCGGATCACCGCCCTCGCTGCTGCGACTGCGGCCGCGTTTCTCCTCGGGGCCTGCTCGAGCACGCCCGAGGACGAGCAGGCGCCGGCGGGCGTCGAGTCGCGGGACGCCGGCGCCGGGAAGCCCGGCGCCGGCACGAGCGGGGTCGGGCGTCCGCCGGTCGCGTCGGTGGACCTCACCGACAAGCAGAAGGATCGGATGTCCATGCTCAAGGACCCGAACAGCATCCTGTCCAAGCGCTCGGTGTACTTCGAGTTCGACAAGTACGACATCAAGGACGAGTTCAAGCCGGTAGTCGAGGCGCATGCCAAGTACCTGCGCGACAACCCGGGCGCGAAGATGCTGATCCAGGGCAACGCCGACGATCGCGGCGGCCGCGAGTACAACGTCGGCCTGGGCCAGCGCCGCTCCGATAGCGTGAAGAAGATGCTGATCCTGCTCGGCGCGAAGGAACCGCAGATCGAGTCGGTGAGCCTCGGCGAGGAGAAGCCGGTGTGCGGCGAGCAGAGCGAAGGCTGCTGGTCGAAGAACCGCCGCGGCGACATGCTCTACGGCGGCGAGTATTGATGCGCCGCCTGGCCGTCGTCGCGGCGCTCGGCTGGGCGCTCGCCGCGCCTGCGCTCGCGCAAGGGCTGTTCGACGACAACGAGGCGCGCAGGCGCGTCGACAACCTGCGCCAGCAGGTCGAGGCGAGCCAGAAGGCGATCGACGAGCGCCTGTCGAGGATCGAGGCCGGCGCGGCCGAGCGGCGCATGATCCTCGACCTCGCGGGGCAGATCGAGGGCTTGCGCGAGGAGCTGGCGCGCATGCGCGGGCAGATCGAGGTGCTGACCTACCAGGCCGAGAACGCCGAGAAGCGGCAAAAGGACCTCTACCTGGACATCGACACGCGCCTGCGCAAGCTGGAGCAGGGGCGCGAGCAGGCAGCGGCACCCGACAAGCCGCCCGCAGGGGATGCCGCCGCCGTGCCGGCCGAGACCAAGGCCTACGAAGCGGCGCTCAACCAGTTCAAGCTCGGGCAGTACGCGCTGGCGGTGTCGGCATTTCAGGGCTTTCTGGTGACCTATCCCGAGAGCCAGCTCGCGCCTTCGGCGCAGTACTGGATCGGCAACGCGCACTACGCGCAGCGCGAGTACAAGGCGGCGATCGCCGCGCAGCAGAAGCTGCTCTCCGCCTGGCCCGAGAATCCCAAGGCACCCGACGCCATGCTTAACATCGCGAGCGCGCAGGAGGCGATGGGGGACAAGCGCAGCGCCCAGAGGACGCTGCAAGGCCTGGTCGCCAAGTTTCCGTCCAGTCCTGCCGCGGCGAGCGCGAAGCAACGCCTCGTTTCCGGCGGCAAGCGTTGACCGAGCTCACCCCGGCGCAGCTCGCCCCGTACGTCACCGGCGGCGCGTTCGCGCTCGCGTTCGTGTTCGGCGCGGTCGCGAACAAGACCGACTTCTGCACCATGGGCGCGGTCTCGGACTGGGTCAACATGGGCGACCTGAACCGCATGAGGATGTGGCTGCTCGCGATCGGCGTCGCCGTCCTGGGCGCCAATGCGCTGCAACTCGCGGGGATCGTCGATCTTTCCAAGTCGATCTACCCCGGGCCGAACTTCACCTGGCTGTCCTACCTCGTCGGCGGATTTCTCTTCGGCGTCGGCATGACGCTCGGCTCGGGCTGCGGCTCCAAGACCCTGATCCGCCTCGGCGGGGGAAACCTGAAGTCGCTCGTGGTGTTCATCGTCATGGGCATCGCGGCCTACATGACGCTGCGCGGGATCCTCGGCGCCTTTCGCGTCGGCGTGCTGGAGAAGGCGATGGTGACGCTCGCCGGCGGGCAGGATCTGCCGTCGCTCGCCGCGGCGGCGACGGGGGCCGGGAAAAGCATGGCGATCGGTGTTCTCGCGGCAATCGCCGGCGGGGGACTTGTCGCCTTCGCCTACGCGAGCCGCGAGTTCCGGTCGAATTTCGATTACACCCTGGGCGGGGTGGTGGTGGGGTTGGTGGTGGTCGGCGGCTGGTACGTGAGCGGGCGCCTGGGCTACCTCGCCGAGGACCCGCAGACGCTGCAGGAGGCGTTCGTCGCCACAAATACGGGCCGCATGGAGTCCTTCACCTTCGTCTCGCCGTTCGCCTTCTCGCTCGAGTACCTCATGCTGTGGACCGACAAGTCGAAGATCGTCACCTACGGCATCGCCTCGGTGGTCGGAGTGATCGCGGGCTCCGCCGCCTACGCCCTCGCGTCGAGGAAATTCCGCTGGGAAGGGTTTCGCGACGCCGAGGATACCGGCATGCACATCGTCGGCGGGCTGCTGATGGGCTTCGGCGGAATCACCGCGCTCGGCTGCACCATCGGCCAGGGCATCACCGGGTTCTCGACCCTCGCGCTGGGATCGATCCTCACGTTTGTAGCGATCGTCGCCGGCGCCGCGGCGACGATGAAGTGGCAGTACTGGCGGCTCGAGCGTCAGGGTTGATAGAATCGCGACCTTCCCCGGGCCGTTAGCTCAGCTGGTAGAGCAGCGGACTTTTAATCCGTTGGTCGGCGGTTCGAATCCGCCACGGCCTACCACCGACACGAGGCCTCAGCGCGCGCTGGGGCCTTTCTTTCTCCGGGCGCGCGGGCGCTATTCCGCCTCTCGCATCGACGCCGGAATGTCGCGCTGGCCGTGCAGCACGCGCCATACGTCGACGTGATCGACCTTCTCGATGTAGAAGATCAAGTACGGGAATCCCGTCAGCAGCCAGGAGCGCAGGCCGGGCAGACTCAATTCGTGGCCATAGCGGGGAGAGCCGGTGGCGGGATACAGGCCGATATGCGCGTAACCCTTTTCCAGCGCGTCAATAAACGCGATGGCCGCATGCGCCGCGCCCTCGCTCACGTAGTGATCGACTGCGTCCTCGACATCCCGGACAGCCTGCTCTCGCGGGACGACGGGCTTGCGCTTCAACCGCGAGCGTGCCGCCGGACGCGCTTGCGCAGGCTCTTGAAGTAGCTGGCGCCAGCCCGGCCGGACGGAGCCGACGACGCGCCCTGGACGAGCAAGTCACGAAGCCGAAGCCGATCCTGTTCCTTGCGAATCAGCTCGCGCACGTACTCGCTACTCGTGCCGTAGCCATGTTGCTCGACCTGCGTGGCGACGAAATCTCTGAGCGCATCCGGCAGGGAAATGTTCATGGTGCCCATCGGTAAAGCGTAGGCGCTTTGCCAAAATTTGGCAAGCCGGCCTGGTGCGCGCGACCCTAGCGCGCGCTGGAGCCTTTTTCTTTTGCGTCCTGAAGCGTGCTCGCCTTGCGCTCGTTTTCGGCGAAGCGCTGCACCAGCGCATAGAAGCGGCCGTAGAACTCGGGGTCACGGATGGTGTCTCGCCCGACGACCACCAGCTGCCTTCCGGAGCTCTGCGGCACGGTGACGGTGGCGATGCTCACGCCCGCGGACATCGACCCCGTCACTCGCTGCACCCTGGAAAGCTCCTGCACCGCGGCGGCGAACACGGTGCTCGACTCGTCGTCGTTATGCACGCAGGTCACCTGCAGGTTGAGCGTCACGGTGGTCTCGTCTTCCACCTGCCAGTTCTTGGAGCCCACCAGGATGATGGATTCGCTCGAGCGGTCGATCATGTAGCCCTGGCTGAGCAGCGCCTGCTTGACGGCCCTGCAGGCGAGCGAGCTCGGAAATGCGAGCTGCTTGTTGTATGCGGTGCTCTCCTCGAAGGTCTCGGTACGGTACTGCTTCCATCCCGCGTCGCCGCCGCCGCAGCCTGCGAGGGCGAGGGCGAGCGCGATCGAGCCGGCGGGCGACAGGCGCATAAGCAGAAAATTAGGGTGCGGAAGCGGGAAAAGGTTTCATCGGTCGCTTGCCGGCGACAGTTCGGTTTCCGCTACACTTTCCGCATGAAGCCGGCGCTCCTGCCTGCTCTGTTCCTTGCCTTCTGCGTTCCGGCAGCCGCGCAGTTGCCCGCCGTCGCCACCCGCGACGGAATCCCGACGCTCGCCCCGGTCCTGGAAAAGGTCACGCCGGCGGTGGTGAACATCGCGGTGCTGCAAAGAAGTCCCGAGGAGCAAAACCCGCTGCTTCGCGATCCCTTCTTCCGGCGCTTTTTCGGCCTGCCGAGCGAGGCCGAGCCGCAGATCTCGGCCGGCTCGGGCGTGATCGTGGACGCGAAGAGCGGCCATGTCGTCACCAACGCCCACGTGGTGCAGGACGCACGCGAGATCGTGGTGACGCTGAAAGACAACCGGCGCCTGCCGGCGAAGCTCATCGGCTCGGACGCCGGCACCGACATCGCCCTGCTCAAGGTCCAGCCGGGCAATCTCGTCGAGGCGAAGCTCGGCGACTCGCAAGCCCTCCAGGTCGGAGATTTCGTGCTCGCGATCGGCAACCCGTTCGGCATCGGGCAGACGGTCACCTCCGGAATCGTCTCCGCGCTGGGCCGGAGCGGGCTGAACGTCGAGGGCTACGAGGACTTCATCCAGACCGACGCGCCGATCAATCCCGGCAACTCGGGCGGCGCGCTCATCAACCTGAAGGGCGAGCTGGTGGGCATCAACAGCGCGATCATCGGGCCCGCCGGCGGCAACGTCGGCATCGGCTTCGCGGTGCCGATCCATCTCGCGCGCGCGGTGATGGGGCAGCTGGTCCGCTTCGGCGAAGTGCGGCGCGGCCGGCTCGGCGTCAGCATGCAGGACCTGCCTGGCCGCGAGGGCGCGGCGATTGCCGAGATCGAGACGAATTCTCCCGCCGCGCAGGCGGGCCTGCGCAAGGGCGACGTGGTCACGGCGCTGAACGGCCGGCCGGTGCGCGGTGCTGCGGAGCTGCGCGCGCGCCTGGGGGTGATCCCGGCCGGCGAGACCGTCGAGCTGCGCGTGCAGCGCGGCAAGGAAATGATTGCGGTGAAGGCCCGCATCGGAGAGGTCGAGGCGGCAAAAGCCGCGGGTGGAAAGTCGATCCCCGGGCTGGCGGGAGCGGCGCTCGCCGACGCTCAGCGGGGCAAGGAGCGCGCGGTCCTGGTCTCCGCGGTCGAGGCCGGATCGGCGGCGTTCACCGCGGGGCTGCGCCCGGGGGACCTGATCGTCGGGGTCAACCGGCGCCGCGTCGCCTCGGTGCAGGAGCTCGCCAAGCTGTTGAGCGGCTCGGGTCGCCTCGCGCTGAACGTGATGCGCGGCGACTTCCAGCTGACCATCGTCCTGCGCTGATCACTCGCGCACGCGCGCGAGCTTCTTGACGTCGGGCAGGCGCCGGATCGCGCGCATCACGCGCGCGAGATGCGCCCGGTTGGCGATCTCCAGCACGAAGTGCATGGTGGTGTAGATCGCGCGGTCCTCCTCCATGCTGATCGAGTCGATGTTCGAGCCCGCCTCGGCGATCTCGGAGGCGACCTTGGCGAGCACGCCGCGCTGGTTGGTGACGGTGACGTCGATCGCGGCCTGGAACAGCTTCGAGGTGCTCGGGTCCCACTCGACGTCAAGCCACTGCTCGGGCTCGTTCGTGCGCGAGCGCACGATCGCGCGGCACTCGGCGGCGTGCACCACCAGCCCCTGGCCCTTCTTCATCGAGCCGACGATGGCGTCGCCGGGGATCGGCCGGCAGCAGGTGGCGAGCTGCACCGCCATGCCTTCGGTGCCGCGGATCAGCACCGCCCCGGCGGCCCGCGACTCGTCGCGGGCGCCCTCGGCGCGCCTGAGCAGCCGCCGCGCCACCACCGCCGGCAGGCGCTTGCCCAGGCCGATGTCGGCGAGGACTTCCTGCCTGGAGCGCGCACCGCCGTCGCGGATCAGTCGCTCCCAGCTCGCTCGATCGACCTCGGCGGCCGAGCTCTTCAGCGCCTTCAGCGCCTGCTCGAGCAGCCGCTCGCCGAGCGCCGCCGATTCCTCGTACTGCATGGTCTTGAGGAAGTGGCGGATGTTCGAGCGCGATTTTCCGGTGCGCACGTACTGCAGCCAGGCGGGGTTCGGCTTGGCGTGGCTCGCGGTGATGATCTCGATCCGGTCGCCGTTCCTGAGCTGGGTCCTGAGCGGCACCAGCTCCCCGTTCACCTTGGCGGCCACGCAGCGATTGCCGATGTCGGTGTGCACCGCGTAGGCGAAGTCGACCGCGGTCGCGCCGCGCGGCAGCGACAGGATCCTGCCCTTGGGCGTGAACACGTAGACCTCGTCGGGAAACAGGTCCACCTTCACATGCTCGAGGAACTCGTGCGGGTCGCCCGACTGGTTCTGGATCTCGAGCAGCGACTGCAGCCAGCGGTGCGTCTGCTTCTGCAGCTCGGAGAGCTTGTCGGCCTCGTCCTTGTACATCCAGTGCGAGGCGACGCCCGAATCGGCGACGTGGTGCATCTGCTCGGTGCGGATCTGCACCTCCAGCGGCACCCCGTACGGGCCGATGAGATCGGTGTGCAGCGACTGGTAGCCGTTCGCCTTCGGGATGGCGATGTAGTCCTTGAATTTGCCGGGGATCGGCTTGTAGAGCGAGTGCAGCGTGCCGAGCGTGAGATAGCAGGAGGGCACGTCCTTCACGATCACGCGGCAGCCGAAAATATCGTGCACCTCTGAGAACGACAGGTGCTTCTCGATCATCTTGCGGTAGGTGGAGTACACGTGCTTCTCGCGGCCGTGCACCTGCGCCGCGATGCCGCTTTCGGCGAGCCTGCGCTTGAGCGCTTCCAGCGTCCTGCCGATCATCTCGCGCCGGTTGCCCCGTGCGGCGCCGGTGGCGCGCGCGAGCACCCGGTAGCGCAGCGGGTAAAGGTGCGAGAACGCGAGCTCCTGCAGCTCGTGGTAGAGCCTGTTCAGGCCCAGGCGGTTGGCGATCGGGGCGTAGATCTCCATCGTCTCGCGCGCGATGCGCCGGCGCTTTGCCGGCGGCACCGCGCCGAGCGTGCGCATGTTGTGCAGGCGGTCGGCGAGCTTGATGAGGATGACGCGCACGTCGCGCGCCATCGCCAGCAGCATCTTGCGGAAGTTCTCCGCCTGGATCTCCTCGGCCGACTGGAATTCGATGCGGTCGAGCTTCGAGACCCCGTCCACCAGCTCCGCCACCGGCTTGCCGAAGGTGTCGACGATCTCGTCCTTGGTGACCGAGGTGTCCTCGGTGACGTCGTGCAGCAGCGCCGCCATCAGCGTCTGGCCGTCGAGGCGCCACTCGGCGAGGATTTCGGCGACCGCGAGCGGGTGCGAGATGTACGGGTCGCCCGACTGCCGGGTCTGGCCCGCGTGCGCCGCCTCCGAGAAGCGGTACGCCTCCGCAAGGCGCGCGACGTCGCTCGGCTTCAGGTAGGCGAAGCGGCCCTGGTCGAGGAGCGGTGCTGCAGCGGCCATGAAAATGGGGTCAGATCAACATTTCCCGGCCACATTTTGCACCCGGCGCGTGAAATGTTGATCTGACCCCATTTTCCCGTCACGGCCCGGGCGGGCTGGGCGGGGTGGCGTTGCGCTTCAGCACCTCGGTGCCGACCTTGCCCGTGGCGATCTCGCGCAGCGCGATGACGGTGTGCTTGTCGCGGTTCGGCTCGACCAGCGGCGAGGCGCCGGCGCTGAGCTGCCGGGCGCGGTAGGTCGCGGCGAGCGTCAGGTGGAAGCGGTTCGGGATTCTCTTCAGGCAATCGTCGACAGTGATGCGGGCCATGTTCAGACTCTCGGTTGAAACAGCTCCGGGTGGCGCTCGAGCTGCCGGGCCATCGCCAGGCGCTCGGCTCGGACGATCGCCGCCAGGTCCTGCCTGGCGGCTTCGAACTCCTTGTTGATTATAGCGTAATCGAACTCCGGGGCGTGGGCCATCTCCTCGCGCGCATTCTCCAATCGGCGACGCATGACGTCGTCCGAGTCCTGGCCGCGCGCGCGCAAGCGCCGCTCCAGCTCGGCGAGCGACGGCGGCAGGATGAAGACGCCGACGCATTCGGGATGCAGGCGCCGCACCTGCTGCGCGCCCTGCCAGTCGATCTCCAGCACCACGTCGTTGCCGCCCGCGATGGCCGCGGCGAGCGCGCGGTGCGAGGTGCCGTAGCGGTGGCCGTGCACCTGCGCGCTCTCGAGGAACTCGGCGCGCCCGAGCATGGCGAGGAACGTCGCCTCGTCGACGAAGTGGTACTCGCGGGCGTTCGCCTCGCCGGGGCGCGGGGCGCGCGTGGTGTGCGAGACCGAAAGCTTGAGCCGCGGATCGCCCTTCAGCACCCCGGCGATGAGCGAGCTCTTGCCCGCGCCCGACGGAGCCGTCACGACGAAAAGGAGTCCCTGCATCGTGTTCTCACTCGATATTCTGCACCTGCTCGCGCATCCGCTCGACCAGGAGCTTGAGCTCGAGCGCGCAATCGGCGACCTCGCGGCTCGCCGCCTTGGAGGCGAGCGTGTTCGCCTCGCGGTTGAGCTCCTGGGCGAGAAAGTCGAGCCGCTTGCCCGCCGTGCCGCCGTTCTCCAGCGCCCGCTCGACTTCGCCGAGGTGCGCGCCGAGGCGCTCGAGCTCCTCGTCGACGTCGATCTTCGCCCCGAACACGGCGAGCTCGGCGCGGATGCGGTCGTCGTCGGCCGAGCCGATCGCCTCGCGCAGCCGCTCGGCGAGCTTCGCCTGGTAGGCTGCGAGCGATTGCGGCACCAGCGGTGCGACCTCCGCGAGGCGCCGGCGCATCTCGGCGACGCGGCCTTGCACGCTCGCCGCGAGCTTCGCGCCCTCGCGCGCGCGCGCCGCCGTCAGATCGTCGAGCGCGGCCCGGCACAGCCGCTCGGCGATCGCGCGCGTGCGCTCCTCGTCGAGCGCGGGCTCGGCGATCACCCCCGGCCAGCGCAGCACGTCAGCGACGCGCAACGGCCCGGCGTGCGGCAGCGCGCGCTGCGCCTCGGCGGCGAGCCGCGCGAGCTCCTCGAGCGCGGCGGAATTGAGCGACCGGCGCGCGGGAGCCACGGCGCCCGCCGCGAACCAGAGCCGGCAGTCCACCTTGCCGCGCGCGACGCGCGCGGCGATCAGCTCGCGCAGCATCGGCTCGAGCGAGCGCAGCTCGTCGGCGACGCGCAACTGCACGTCGAGGTAGCGCGAGTTCACCGCGCGCAGCTCCAGGCTCAGCGTGCCGCGGGGAGAATCGGCCGCGGCGGCGGCGTAGCCGGTCATGCTCTGGATCATGTGTGACAAAGTGGACGGCGCGATGTCGGGACCTGGGACACGCGCCGTGGCGCGCGCGGGGGGACGCGTATCATAGGGTAGATGCAGGCGCAAGCCAACCAGCCGCTTCCCGCGGGCCACCAGCTCGATGAATACCGCATCCTGCGCGTGCTCGCCTCGGGCGGCTTCTCCTTCGTCTACCTCGCGCACGACGCGGACGAGTCGCCGGTCGCGGTCAAGGAGTATCTCCCCTCGACGCTCGCGCTGCGCGTGAACGGCGATGCGCGGCCCCGCGTGCCCGAGGAGGACGCGGCGACCTTCCGCTACGGCCTGAAATGCTTTTTCGAGGAGGGGCGCACGCTCGCGGCGCTGGCCCATCCGAACGTGGTGCGGGTGCTCAATTTCTTTCGCGCCAACGAAACCGTGTACCTGGTGATGCGCTACGAGCGCGGCAGGACGCTGCAGGAGCACATCCGGGAGCGCCGCGGCCCGCTGCGGGAATCGTGGATCCGCAGGACCTTCGCCGAGCTGCTGAACGGGCTGCGCGAAGTGCACTCGAACAAGCTCCTGCACCTCGACATCAAGCCCGCGAACGTCTACGTGCGCAACGACGGCACGCCGCTGCTCATCGATTTCGGCGCCGCGCGCCAGGCGCTCTCGGCCGAAGGCATGAAGCTGCCGCCGACCTACACCGCCGGATTCGCTTCTCCGGAGCAGCACGTCCGACGCGAGCACCTGGGGCCGTGGAGCGATATCTATTCGGTGGGCGCGACCCTGTACGCGTGCCTCGCGGCCGCGGCCCCGCAGAGCGCCAACCAGAGGCTCGAGAAGGATTCTCTCGTGCCGGCGCGCCGCGCCTGGGCCGGAAAGTACTCGGCGGAGCTGCTCGACACCGTGGATTGGTGCCTCAGGCTCGACCACCTCGAGCGGCCGCAGAGCGTGTTCGCGCTGCAAAAAGCGCTCCTCGGAGAAATGCAGCCCGGGCACCGCGGCGCGGCTCCCTTGATGGAGCAGGTGAAGGGCGCGTTCCTGAGGCTTGCGAGAGGCGTGAAGCGTGCGCAGGGGGAATGAAGTTTTCCATAGCCCAGGATAGCCGCGTCGGCGCGCGGCCCCACAACCAGGACCGCGTCGGTCACTGGCGTGCGCCGCAAGCGCTGCTGATGGCGCTCGCCGACGGCATGGGCGGGCACCTGCGCGGCGAGCTCGCGGCGCAGATCGCGCTCGAGCACCTCGCCGCGGAATTCGCGCGCGAGGCGAGGCCCAAGCTTGCCGACCCCGACCTGTTCCTGTTCCGCACCATCGGCCGCGCCCACGCGGCGATCCAGAAGCGCGCCGAGGAGCTGCGGCTCACCGAGGCGCCGCGCACGACGGTCGTTGCCTGCGTGGTGCAGGAAGGCTGGGCCTACTGGGGGCATGTCGGCGACTCGCGCCTGTACCTCATCCGCAAGGGGCGCGTGGTGACGCGCACCAGGGATCACACGCGCGTGCAGCAGCTCATCGACCAGGGGCGCATTCGCGAGGAGGCGATCTCCTCGCACCCGGAGCGCAACCGGTTGCTGCGATGCCTGGGCGGCGATCAGGCGCCGCGCCTCGAGCCGACCGCGTGCGAGCGCCTGGCGAAGAACGACGTCCTGCTGCTGTGCTCGGACGGCTTCTGGGGCCCGCTCACGCAGCGCCAGATCGTGAACGCCCTGCTCGCCAAGGACCTCGCCCAAGCGGTGCCCGAGCTCGTCTCCCTCGCCGAGCGCCGCGCCGGCCCGCAGTGCGATAACGTGTCCGTGGTGGCGATCGCGTGGGGCGAAGAGGAGATTCGGCCCGCCGAGGCGCCGCGCACCGTCGCGCACCACGACCTTCCGACCGAGGTGCAGGACTTCACCGCCACCGACCCGGACTTCCTGCGCATGTCCGACGCGGACATCGAAAAAGCGGTCGCCGAGATCAAGGCCGCGTTGCGCAAGAACGCGCGCTTGCGATGAGGGGGCCGGTCAAGCTCGTCCTCGCCAGCGGCAATCCCGGCAAGCTGCGCGAGATCCGGATGCTCCTCGCGCCGCTCGCGGTCGAGGTGGTGGCGCAGGCAGAGCTCGGCATCGGCGAGGCCGAGGAGCCCCACGACACGTTTCTCGAGAACGCGCTCGCCAAGGCGCGCCTCGCGGGCCGGGTGTCCGGCCTGCCGGCGCTGGCGGACGACTCGGGCCTGTGCGTGCCGGCGCTCGGCGGAGAGCCGGGCGTCCATTCCGCATACTATGCCGGGCGCGAGGGTAGCCGCGAGGAGCGCGACGCGCGCAATAACGCCAAGCTCCTCGAGCGGCTCGGGGACGAGCGCTCGGCCTACTACTGCTGCGTGATGGTGCTGCTTTGGCGGGCCGACGAGCCGCGGCCGATCGTGGCGGAAGGCGTCTGGCGAGGAGAGATCGCTCGCGCGCCGCGCGGCGCGAACGGGTTCGGCTACGATCCGCTGTTTCTGCTGCCCGGGCACGGATTGACCGCCGCCGAGCTGGATGCGGACGAAAAGAACCGCGTCAGCCACCGGGGCCTGGCGGCTGCGAGGCTTCTCGCGCTTCTACGCGATGCAGATCACGCTTGAACGCCCGAACACGGTGCGGCTCGCCGCGCTGCCGCCGCTCGCCCTGTACGTGCACATCCCCTGGTGCGTGCGCAAGTGCCCTTATTGCGACTTCAACTCGCACGAGCGCACCGGGGATCTTCCGGAGCGCGAGTACGTGGATGCGCTCGTCGGCGACCTTGAGGGGCTGCTGCCCTCGGTCTGGGGACGGCGCCTGGTCAGCGTATTCATCGGCGGCGGCACGCCGAGTCTCTTTTCTCCCGAGGCGATCGACCGCCTGCTCTCGGAGGTGCGCGCGCGCGTGCCGGTCGAACCCGGCGCCGAGATCACGCTGGAGGCGAATCCGGGCACCGTCGAGGCGGCACGCTTCAGGGGGTATCGCCAGGCCGGCGTGAACCGCCTGTCGCTCGGCGTGCAGAGCTTCGACGATCGGATGCTGCGCGCGATCGGCCGTATCCACTCGGCCGACGAGGCGCGACGCGCGATCGCGATCGCACGCGAGCATTTCGAGAACGTCAACCTGGATCTGATGTACGGGCTGCCCGGGCAGACGCTCGCGATGGCGCGCGCCGACATCGAGGAGGCGGCGCGCAGCGGCGCGCAGCACGTGTCCGCGTACCAGCTCACGATCGAACCGAACACCGCGTTCTGGAGCCGGCCACCGCGACTTCCGGAGCACGACGCCTGCGCCGACATGCAGCTGGCGGCGGAAGAGGTGCTTGCCGGGGCGGGCTACGAACAATACGAAACGTCGGCATTCGCAGCGCCGGGCCGGCGCTGCCGGCACAACCTCAATTACTGGGAGTTCGGCGACTACCTCGGCGTCGGCGCCGGCGCGCACGGGAAGCTCAGCTTCGCCGATCGCGTGACCCGGCACGAGCGCATCAAGCAGCCGCGAGACTATCTGAGCAGGGCGGCGAACACGCTCGCCGCCGAAAACACGATCTCCGCCTCGGAGCTGCCTTTCGAGTTCATGCTGAACGCGCTACGGCTCGTGCAGGGGTTTGAATCGAGCCTGTACAGCGACAGAACCGGGCTGCCTTTGAACACCGTCGAGCCTCAGCTCGCGCGCGCCGAGCGCGACGGGTTGATCGAGCGCGACTGGAGGCGCGTGCGCCCGACGCGGCGCGGACGCCTGTTCCTCAACGAGCTGCTGGAAGGATTCCTCGCCGGCGAAACGCCAGGTCGCGCACCGGATTCCCCAGGCGCAAACCGCGGCTCTCGAACTTCGTGACCGGCCGGGCCGCGCTGCCGGCAGGCGCCTCCTCGAGCAAGGGCTCGGCGCGCAGCACCGCCAGCATGCGCTCGGCGTAATCGGGCCAGTCGGTCGCGGCATGGAGCAAGCCGCCCGGCGCGAGCTTGCGTGCCGCGAGCGCCGCGAAGGCCGGCTGCACGAGCCGGCGCTTGTGGTGGCGCTTCTTCGGCCAGGGGTCGGGAAAGAACAGGTGGATTGCCGCGAGCCCGCCATCCGCAATCATGTGCTCGAGCACCTCGGCCGCGTCGTGCCGGACGACGCGCAAGTTGGTCAGCCCGGCGGCGGCGATCCGGTTCAACAGGCTGCCGACGCCCGGGCCGTGGACTTCGACCGCGATGAAATCGCGTTGCGGCTGCGTGGCGGCGATCTCCGCCGTGGTCTCGCCCATGCCCGAGCCGATCTCGAGCACGAGCGGGGCGCGCCTGCCGAACACCGCCGCCGAGTCGATCGGCCGCGCCGAAAAGGGTAATCCGTACTTCGGGAAAAGCCCGTCGAGCGCGCGTCGCTGCGCGGGCGTTGTCCTGCCCTGGCGCAGGACGTAGCTTCGGATCGGCCGGCTCAAGCCGCCTTTGACTTGGTCGGGGAAATCGTCCCCCCGGCGGGCGAGCTCGGCGCCGCCGCATAGAGCTTCTTCGCCATGCGCCCGGCGAGGTAGGCTTCGCGCCCCGCCTCGACGGCCTTCTTCATCGCTCCCGCCATGCGCACCGGATCCTTTGCCGCCGCGATCGCCGTGTTCATCAGCACGCCGTCGCAGCCGAGCTCCATCGCGATCGCCGCGTCGGAGGCCGTGCCGACGCCGGCGTCGACCAGCACCGGGACCTTCGCCTTCTCGAGCACCAACTGCAGGTTCCAGGGATTCAGAATGCCCATGCCCGAGCCGATCAGCGAGGCGAGCGGCATCACCGCGACGCAGCCGGCGTCCTCCAGCATCTTCGCCTGGATGGGGTCGTCCGAGCAGTACACCATCACCTTGAAGCCCTCGCGCACGAGCTCGGCGGCCGCCTTCAGCGTCTCGGGCATGTTCGGGTACAGCGTATGCGCGTCGCCCAGCACCTCGAGCTTGACGAGGTCGTGGCCGTCGAGAAGCTCGCGCGCGAGGCGCAGCGTGCGCACCGCGTCCCGGGCGCTGTAGCAGCCCGCCGTATTCGGCAGGATCGTGTACTTCGACGGCGGCAGCGCCTCGAGCAGGCTAGGCTCGTTCGCGTTCTGGCCGATGTTGGTGCGGCGGATCGCCACCGTCACGATCTCGGCGCCCGAGGCCTCGACTGCGGCGCGCGTCTCGGCAAAATCGCGGTACTTGCCGGTGCCGACGAGCAGCCGCGACGAATAGCTCTTTCCGGCGATGACCAGCGCGTCGCCCACCTCAGCCTCCGCCGACGGCCACCACGATCTCGAGCCGGTCGCCGTCGTCGACGCGGGTGGCGGCGTGGGCGCTGCGCGGCAGGATCTCGCCGTTTCTTTCGACCGCGACCTTCTTGCCCGCGAGCTCGAGCCGGCGCAGCAGACCGGCCACGTCGAGCGGCTGCTCGAAGCGGTGCGGCGCGCCGTTCACAGTCACTTGAATCATAGAGCGAATGATACAATTTTCACGATCAGGCGGGTGTAGTTCAATGGCAGAACATCAGCTTCCCAAGCTGAATACGTGGGTTCGATTCCCATCACCCGCTCCATGAGAGGCCGGGCCGTGCCCTATTCGGTCGAAGGCAAGCTGGTCGTCGCGATCTCTTCGCGGGCGCTGTTCGACTTCGAGGAGGAGAACCGGGTGTTCGAGCGCGACGGCGAGGCCGCCTACATCGCGCTGCAATACTCGCGCCTCGAGGTGCCGGCCAAGGAAGGCGTTGCGTTTCCGCTGGTGAAGAAGCTGCTTGCATTCAATACGGCGGATGCGCAGCGCGTCGAGGTCGTGATGCTGTCGAAGAACGACCCGGTGAGCGGTCTGCGGCTGTTCAAGTCCGCCGAGCGGGCGGGATTGAAGCTCGAGCGCGGGGTATTCACCCGCGGTCGGCATCCGTGGCGCTACCTCGATTCGCTGAAGGCCAACCTGTTCCTGTCCGCCAACGAATCCGACGTGATGAGCGCACTGCAGGCGCGCATTCCCGCGGCGCGGGTCTATCCCGAGTCCTCGCTCGACGCGAGCCGCCACGCCGACGAGGTGAGGATCGCGTTCGACGGCGACGCGGTGCTGTTTTCCGACGAGGCGGAGAGGATCTATCAGAGCGACGGCTTGGACGCGTTCACCCGCCACGAGACCGTGCATGCGCTCAAGCCGCTGCCGCCCGGCCCGTTCAAGCCGCTGCTCGAAGCGCTGCACCGGCTGCAGGCGGCCGCCGGCACCGAGGTGCCGATGCGGCTGAGAACCGCCCTGGTGACCGCGCGCAGCGCCCCGGCCCACGAGCGGGCGGTGAGGACGCTGATGGACTGGAACATCGCGGTCGACGAGGCGATGTTCCTGGGGGGCCTGGACAAGGGCAGCTTCCTGAAAGCCTTCGAGCCCGATTTTTTCTTCGACGACCAGCGCGGCCACGTCGAATCCGCGCGCCGCCACGTCGCCACCGGACACGTGCCGTTCGGCGTCACGAACCTGACTGCGGGGAAACGATGAAGATCCTCAGATATGCCGTTTATTCGGCGGGCGCCCTGGCGCTGCTCCTGGTCGCGGCGATCGTGGCCGTCCTCGTCATCGTCGACGGCAATTTCGTCAAGTCGCGGCTGGAGCGCGAGATGAAGGCGGAGCACAACCGCGTGCTGAGGATCGAGGGCGAGCCGCGGTTGACGCTGTTTCCTGTCGCCAGCCTGGCGATCGGCAGGAGCTCGCTCACCGAGCCAGGAAGCGATCGCATGTTCGTCGCGCTCGAGTCGGCGGAGGTCGCGGTGCGGGTGATGCCGCTGCTTTCCGGCGAGCTGGCCGTCGAGACGTTCAGGGTTGCCGGGCTGCGGGCCAATCTCGTGCGCGCGAAGGACGGGCGCATGAATTTCGACGATTTGCTCAAGCGCGGCGAACGACCGAAGGCAGAGGCACCCGCGGGACGGGCGGAGGTCCCCAGGCTGCGAATCGCGGGCCTGGGAATCGAGCGCGCGGCGCTCAACTACCGCGACGAGGCAAGCGGGCGCGAGGTGAACGTCGCCGACCTGAACCTGAAGACCGGAAGGATCGAGGCCGATGCGCCGAGCGAGATCTCGGTATCTGCGCGCGTGACCGGCAGGAAGCCCGAGCTCGACGTGGCGCTGGAGGGCAAGGGAGCGGCCCGCATCGACCTGGCGAAGCAGGTGTTCGCCGTATCGGGTCTTTCGCTGCAGGCAAAGGGCCGCGTGGACCGCGATACGCTCGCCGCGTCGCTCAGCGCTCCCGAGGTCTCGGTGACGCCCGAGAAGGCCTCGGGCTCGGCGGTGAGCGCGACATTGCAGCTGAAGGGGCCGCAGCGCAACGTGGAGGCGAGGCTCAAGATCGCCGCGGTCGAGGGCACGGCTTCGGCGCTCTCGGTTCCCGGTCTCGCGCTCGATGTGACGGCCGCCGCCGGAGGCGACGCGCTGAAAGCCCAGTTGAGCACGCCGCTCAAGGCGAATCTCGCGGCGCAGACCTGGGAAGCGCCGAAGATCGCCGCGAGCGTCACTCTGACCAGCCCGAGCATCCCGCAGAAGACGCTGGCCCTCACGATCGCCGGCTCGCTGCGCGCCGACCTGGACAAGCCGAGCCTCGCCGCGGAGCTGGCGACCAGGCTCGACGAATCGACGATCCAGGCAAAACTCGGTGCCTCGCGTTTCGCACCCCTGGTGGCGACCTTCGAGGTGTCGATCGACCGTCTGAACGCCGACCGCTACCTGCCGCAGCGCAAGGAGGCGAAATCCGACGAGCGGATCGACCTCTCGGGGCTGAAAGGGATCACGGCGAAAGGCAGGCTGCAGGCGGGCTCGCTGGTGGTGAAGCGCGTGAAGCTCGAGAACGTCAGGGCGGAGGTCAAGCTCGCCGACGGCAAGCTCGAGGTCGATCCGCACTCCGCGTCGCTGTACGGCGGCACGCTCGCCGGGAGCCTCAGCGCCGACGCGAACGGCAACCGCTTCGCGCTCAAGGAGACCGGGAAGAACGTACAGATCGGAGCACTGCTGCGGGATGCGGCGCAGAAGGACGTGCTCGAAGGGCGCGGCAATGTGACCCTCGACCTGACCGCGGCGGGCGCGAGCGTACCGGCGCTCAAGAGATCGCTCGCCGGCAAGGCGCGCGTCGAGATGGCCGAGGGCGCGGTGAAAGGGGTCAATCTCGCCGAGGCCTACCGCGACGTGAGATCGGCGCTGCGCGCTGGCTCGGTGCAGAAGGCGGACATGAGCAAGAAGACCGATTTTTCCGAGGCGAGCGCGAGCTTCGCGATCAAGCAGGGCGTGGCGCGCAACGACGATTTGACCGCCAAGTCTCCGTTCATCCGCCTGGGCGGGGCGGGCGATATCGACATCGGCGCCTCCACCATCAACTACCTCGCCAAGGCCTCGCTGGTGGCCACCTCGAAGGGGCAGGGCGGGCAGGATCTTTCCCGCCTCGCCAATGTCACCGTTCCGGTGAAGCTGACGGGCCCCCTGGAAAAACCGAATGTCGAGGTCGACTACGGGGCTCTTGCAGCCGCGGCAGGCATCGGCGCGGTCCAGGAGAAAATCGGCGGCACGATCAAGGAAAAGATCGGCGAGCGGCTGAAGGGACTGTTCGGCCGCTAGGCCTCACATGAAGAACTCGCGCGGGTCGACCTGGAGCCTGGTCTGCTCCAGGGTGCGGCGGATGCGGTAGGGCTCGTCCGGGCGCACCTTCGGGTCCTTGTCGAGGTCGAGGATCCTTTGCGGGCGCATCGGGTTGCCCTGCGCGTCGAGCACCACCATCACGCGCGGCTTGAGCCGCCGCACCAGGTTCTGCGTGATCACGATCCCGACCTCGGCGGAATTGAGCTCGACCACGCTGCCGACGGGGAACACGCCGACGCACTGGATGAACTGCTCGACCAGGTCGGCGTGGTATCCGTGGCCGCGCTCCTTGTACAGGTAGCTGAGCGCCGCCGAGGGCGACAGCGGCTCGCCGTAAGGCCGCGCCGCGGTCAGGCCGTCGAAGGTGTCGGCGATCGCGGCCATCGAGCCGTACAGCCCGATCTGGTCGCCCTTCAGCCCCTTGGGGTAGCCGGTGCCGTCCTGGCGCTCGTGGTGCAGCAGGGCGAGCGGCGGAAGGCGCGGCGGAAGTCCGGGCGTCTCCTTCAGGATCTCGAAGGAGTATTCGACGTGCTTCCTGGCCACCTCCAGCTCCTCCGGCGTGAGCGGGCCTTTCTTCTCCAGCAGGCCGGCGGGCAGCCTGGTCTTGCCGACGTCCTGCAGCAGGCCGAGCAGGCCGAGCAGCTCCAGCTCCTCGCGCGCGAGCTCCAGGTACCGGGCGAAGACGATCATGTACACCGACACCTCGAGCGCGCGGGCGTGCGCCTCCGCGCTCTTCTCGCGCAGCCGCGACACCAGCAGCAGCGCGTCGGGATTGCGCACCACGCTGTCGGTGAGGCGCGTCACCGACTCCTTGACCTGCGCGCCGTCGAGCACGCCTCTGGGCTTGGCGGCGGGGCGCAGCAGCTCGCCCACCTTGGCGACGCTTTCCGTATAGACGACGCGCGCATGCGTGAACTCGGTCTCGACGTTCGCCTTCTCGGGGTAGGCCGTGTTGCCCTTGATCTTGAACCGCGCCGTGGGCGGGCGATGTGCCACGCCGGTCCGCGCCGCTTCGGGCGGCTCGCTTTTCTCGAAGTCGACGAAGACGTGCTTGCAGTACTTCTTGAGCGCGTCGAGCTGCTGCTCGGTGCGCAGCACGAACCCCTGGAACATGAACGGCGTCTCCGTCCAGGGGCGGTCGAGCTCGGCCACGAACATGCCGAACTGCAATTGATCGACGGGGAGCTGCTTTTTTTCCACTGCGGTCGCTATTTTAGCGGCAACGAATCCTCGACCAGCGCGGCGAGGTAGCCGGCGCCGAGCGGAATGACCTCGTCGTTGAAATCGTAGCTCGAATTGTGCAGGAAGCAGCCGCCCGGGCCGCCGCCCTGGCCGAGCCAGACGTAGGCGCCGGGGCGCTCGAGCAGCATGTAGGAGAAATCCTCGCCGCCCATCGTCGGCTCGGCATCGGTGACCACGTTGCCCTTGCCGAAGACGCGCTCGCCCACGCGCGCTGCGAATGCCGCCTCGCGGGCGCTGTTGACGGTCGCAGGATAGCCGCGCCGGAACTCGATCTCGGCGCTTGCGCCGAGCGCCCGCGCGATAAGCTCGACGATCTCCCTCACGCGGGCCTCGGCGAGACTGCGAGTCTCGGGCCTGAAGCTGCGCACCGTCCCGGTGAGCCGCACGGCGTCGGGAATGATGTTGTAAGCGCCGAGCTGGCTGGTCTGCATCGAGCACGCGCTCACCACGACCGAGTCCACCGGGTTGACATTGCGGCTCGCCACCGTCTGCAGCGCCGCGATGATGTGCGCGGTCGCGACCACCGGATCCACCGCGAGGTGCGGCATCGCGGCATGGCCGCCGCGCCCGCGCACCGTGATCTCGATCTCGTCCGTCGCGGCCATCATGGGACCTGCGCGCACCGCGATCTTTCCGGGTGGCAGGCCCGGCCAGTTGTGCAGCGCGTAGACCTCGTTCGCCGGAAAGCGCTCGAACAGGCCTTGTTCCACCATCACGCGGCCGCCGCCGCCGCCTTCCTCGGCCGGCTGGAAGATGAGATAAGCGGTGCCGTCGAAATTGCGCGTCTCGGCGAGGTAGCGCGCAGCGCCGAGCAGCATGGTCGTGTGACCGTCGTGCCCGCACGCGTGCATGCGCCCCTCGTGGCGCGAACGGTACGGCACTTCGCCCGTCTCGTGCATCGGCAGGCAGTCCATGTCGGCGCGCACGCCCACGGCGCGGCCGCTCGCGCTCTTGCGACCCCGCACGACGCCGACCACGCCGGTCTTGGCCAGCCCGCGGTGAACTTCGATTCCCCAGGCGGCGAGCTTCTCGGCGACGATCGCCGCAGTGCGCGCCTCCTCGAAGCCGAGCTCCGGGTGCGCGTGCAGATCGTGCCGGATGTCCTTGAGCTCGGCGTGGTGATTGCGGATGTGCTCGACGGGGCTGCTCACGGGCTGAATTAGAATTCGGCGTGCCCGATTTCGCAAGCACGCTCGTCGCCTGGCAGCGCCGCCACGGCCGGCACGACCTGCCGTGGCAGCGCACGCGCGATCCGTACCGCATCTGGCTCGCCGAGGTGATGCTGCAGCAGACGCAGGTGTCGACCGCGACGCCCTACTACGAGCGCTTCCTGCGCCGATTCCCGGGCGTCGAATCGCTCGCGGCGGCGTCCGAGGAAGAGGTGCTGCGGCTCTGGAGCGGCCTCGGCTACTACGCGCGCGGCAGAAACCTGCACCGCGCGGCGCGCGAGATCGTCGAGCGCCACGGTGGCCGGTTTCCGCGCCAACCCGAGTCGCTCGATGCGCTGCCCGGCGTCGGACGCTCCACCGCGGCGGCGATCGCGGCGTTCGCCTTCGGCAAGCGCGCCGCGATCCTTGACGGGAATGCGAGGCGCGTTCTTGCGCGCAGCTTCGCGGCGGAGGGCGAGAAAGATCTCTGGCGGCTCGCCGAGCGACTGCTGCCGAAGCGCAACATCGAGAGCTACACCCAGGCGCTGATGGATCTCGGCGCCACGATCTGCACCAGGCTCGATCCGCGCTGCGATGCCTGTCCGGTACGCAAACGATGCGTCGCGCTTCGGCAAGGCCGGATTTCCGCGCTGCCCGCGCCGCGCGCGCGCCGGCCGCGGCCGCTCAGATCGGTCACCTGGCTCGTTCTCCTGCGCGGTGCCCAGGTGCTGCTCGAGCGCAGGCCGGGCGCCGGCCTGTGGGGCGGGCTGTGGGCTTTTCCGGAAGCCGAAAGGAAGCATGTCGCCGCACATTGCCGCAACGTCCTGGGTTGCGAGCTTGCGGGCACCCGCGAGCTCGAACCGTTCGAGCACGGATTCTCGCATTTCCGGCTGAGCGTTCAGCCCGTGCTGTGCGAGGTGGCGAGGGCGACGCCGCGCGCCGAGGCGCCGGGACGCCTCTGGGTGGATCTCGCCGATGCGGGCGAGGCTGCAGTGCCGCAGCCGGTGAAGAAGCTCCTCGTCGGGCTGTCAGGCGCCCAGGGGAGCTGAGATCATCCTCACTCGCTCGAGCCTTCCCTCGCGAGCGCGCGATGCCGCACCAGCACGCTCCAGTCCGGGCGGAAGGCCGCGGCGAGCTGCTCCGCGAGATACACCGAGCGGTGCCGCCCACCGGTGCAGCCAATCGCCACCGTCACCGAGCTGCGGTTCTCCTTGACGATCTCCGGGAGCCAGCGCGCAAGAAGGGCGCGCACGTCCTCGAGCAGCCGGGCGACCGGGTCCTGGCCCTCGAGAAACTCCACCACCGCGGTGTCGCGACCGGTGAGCGCTCGCAGCCGCGGCTCGTAGTGCGGATTGGGGAGCATTCTCGCGTCGATCACCCAATCGGCCTCGAGCGGAATGCCGTCCCTGAACGCGAACGATTCGAACAACAGCGTGAGCGAGCCGCTTCCAAGGCCGAGCAGGTCCTTGATCCAGCTCTGCAGCACCTTCGGCTGCAGCTCGCTCGTGTCGATGCGATGGCCAAGCGCGGCGACGCCGGCGAGCAGCAAGCGCTCGCGCTCGATCGCCTCGGCGAGCGTGAACCCGCCGCCGGCGAGCGGGTGCCGGCGACGCGTCTCGGAGAATCGTCGGATGAGCGTCTGCGAGCCCGCCTCCAGGAAAAGCAGCCGGCAATCGATCCCGCGCGTGCCGAGCTGCGCGAGGCGCTCGGGCAGCGCGGAGAGCGCGGCGCTCCTCGCATCCACGCTCACCGCCACGCGCTCGTGCCCCGCCTCGGCGAGGAAGTCCGCCACGCCGAGGAGCAGCGTCGCCGGCAGGTTGTCCACGCAATAGTAGCCGCCGTCCTCGAGCACGTTGAGCGCGATGCTCTTCCCCGAACCGGAAAGGCCGCTGACCAGGACGAGCTGCACTAGTCCTCGTCGTCGAGCGCCTTTTTGTGCCGCGCCTGGAACTCGGCCATCGAGTCGATGCCGCGCAGCTGCAGGATGCAGTTGCGCACCGCGGCCTCGACCAGCACCGCGAGGTTGCGGCCCGGAGCGACCGGGATCACCACTTTGCGCACCGTGACGCCGAGGATCTCCTCGAGCTGCTCGGCGAGCGGCAGGCGCTCGAGCGTGTCGGCGCCGCCGGGCGGGAGCTTGTCGAGCCGCGCGATGAGCTTGAGCTTCATCCTCGGGCGCACCGCGGTCTCGCCGAAGATGGTGCGGATGTTGAGCAGCCCCAGGCCGCGCACTTCCAGAAAGTCCTTGAGCATCGGCGGGCAGCGGCCTTCGAGCGTGCTCGCGGCGATGCGCGAGACCTCGACCACGTCGTCGGCGACCAGGCCGTGCCCCCGGCTGATCAGCTCCAGGCCGAGCTCGCTCTTGCCGACGCCGGAATCCCCGGTGATCAGCACCCCGAGTCCGAGCACGTCCATGAACACGCCGTGCAGCTCGGTGGTCTCGGCGAGCGCCTTGGCGAGGTAGCGCGCGAGCTTTTGGATCACGCGCGCCGCAGAGACCGCGGTGGCGAAGACCGCGGTTTCGCCGCGCTCCGCGGCCTGCACCAGCTCGGCGAAGGGCTGCACCGCATCGGCGAACACGACGGCCGCAGGGCCGGCGGCGATCAGGCGCGCGGCGAAATCGGCGCGCCTCGCGGCGTCGTAGCGCCCGGCGAGCGCCGCCTCGTCGGCGCCGATCACCTGGATGCTGTTGGGGTGGGTGAGGTTAAGGTGGCCGATCAGCTCGGCCTCGACCGCGGCCTCGCGCCGCACCGCGGCTGCGCTCTCGCGCCCGGCGATCCACGCGAGCGAGAGCGCCTCGCGGTTGTCCTCATGCAGCCGCGCGACGCTGACCTGAAGCATCCTGGCGCCACGACGCGACGAGCTCGTGCAGCGCGCCCGCGTCGGCCGCGCGCGCCATTGCCTCGCGCAGCGCCCGGTCGCTGAACATCTGCGCCAGCTCGGAGAGGATCTGCAGGTGCTTCTCGGTCGCCTGCTCCGGGACGAGCAGCACGAACACCAGGCTCACCGGGCTGCCGTCCGGGGCGTCGAAAGCCACCGGCTGCGCGAGCCGCACGAACGCGCCCAGCGCCTCCTTCAGCCCCTTGATCCGGCCGTGCGGGATCGCGACGCCCTGTCCCAGCCCCGTCGAGCCGAGCCGCTCGCGCGCGAGCAGGCTCTCGAAGACGACGCTCTTCGCGATACCGTGCCGGTTCTCGAACAACAGCCCCACCTGCTCGAACAGGCGCTTCTTGCTCGACGCCGCGAGGTCGAGCATCACGTTGGACGGGGGAAGCAGCTTGGCGACGAGGCTCACCGAATGACGAGGCTCACTTGCGAAGGGCGCGGATTATAGCCCGGCAAGCGGCCCGGGGCGCGTCAGCAACTGTCACGAGCGGGTCGCCCGGTGCTTGAGCGCTTCGTGGGGTCTTTCCTGGCGCGTTTCCTTGTACTTGAGCACCTGCCGGTCCAGCTTGTCCGCAAGCAGGTCGATCGCGGCGTAGAGGTCCTGTTCCTCGCTCTTGCAGTGCAGGTCCTTGCCGCGCACGTGCAGCGTCACCTCTGCCTTCTGCCCGAGCTTGTTCACCGACAGGATCACATGCACGTCGATCACGTGGTCGAAGTGCCGCGTGACGCGATGCAGCTTCGCCTGCACGTAGCTGCGGATCGCACGGGTCACTTCGATTTGATGGCCGCTCACGCTGAGGTTCATGAAGGCCTCCGCTACAGGCTCTTGCGCTGGTTGACCGACGGGATCTGCAGAGATTCCCGGTATTTCGCGATGGTGCGCCGCGCCACGACGATGCCCTGCTGCCCGAGGATCTGCGAGATGCGCGCATCCGAAAGCGGCGTGCTCGCGTTCTCGGCCGCGACCAGCTGCTTGATGAGGGCGCGGATGGCGGTGGAGGATGCCGCTCCGCCGGTCTCGGTCGCCACGTGGCTGCCGAAGAAGTACTTGAGCTCGAAGGTGCCGCGCGGGGAGGCCATGAATTTCTGCGTCGTGACGCGCGAGATCGTGCTCTCGTGCAGCCCGAGGGCCCCGGCGATCTCGCGCAGCACCAGCGGTCGCATCGCGACCTCGCCGTGCTCGAAAAAATAGCGCTGGCGGTCGACGATCGCCTGCGACACCCGCAGGATGGTGTCGAAGCGCTGCCGCACGTTCTTGATGAGCCAGCGCGCCTCCTGCAACTGCGAGGCGAGGGCATTGGCGCTGCGCGAGCCGGAGGCGAGCTCGGCATACAGACGGTTGATGCGCAGCCGCGGCATCGCCTCGGAATTCAGGCTCGCGCGCCAGACGCTGCGCAGCTTGCGCACGATCACGTCGGGGATCACGTAGCGCGCCTCGACCTTGGCGAAGGCCGACCCGGGTCGGGGATTGAGCCCGAGGATGAGGCGCTGCGCGGCGCGCAGCTCGTCTTCGCTCGCGCCGGTGGCGGCCTTGAGCCGGCCGTAGTCGCGGCTCGCGAGCAGCTCCAGGTGCTTGCCGGCGATTCGCAGCGCGAGATCGCGGCACGGCGTCTGGGCGGTCGCCGTCAGCTGCAGCGCCAGGCACTCGCCGGGAGAGCGCGCGCCCACTCCGGCGGGCTCGAAATTCTGCAGGTGCTTGAGCGCGATCGCGAACTCCTCGAGACCGGCCTCGGCCTCCGGCGCAAACAGCGCCGCGATCTCCTCGAGGCTTTGAGTGAGGTAGCCGTCCTCGTCCAGCGCATCGATCAGCGCCGCGACCAGCGCGCGGTCGCGCTCACCGAGGTTGGTGAGCGACAACTGAGTGTACAGATGGTCGCGCAGGGTGGGAGTGTCGGGCGCCGCGAAGCTTCGGTCGCCCTCGTCGTCGTCTTCTGCACCGCGCCAGGGGGCGGCGAGCGGCTCGCCCCAACCGTCAAGCTCGGTGGGCGCGGCCGCTTCGGTCTCCGGGACGCTCGAGGTGGCGCCGCCGCCCGACAGCGGGGCCGCGGGCGCGGGCGGCGCCTCGCCGGGCTCGTCCTGCTCCTCGCGCTCCAGGACCGGGTTCTCCATCAGGAGCCGGTCGATCTCCTGGTTGAGCTCGACGGTCGAGAGCTGCAGCAGCCGGATCGACTGCTGCAGTTGCGGCGTGAGCGTCAGGTGCTGCGACAGCCGGAACTGCAGGGAGGGTTTCATCAGGACTACATGCGGAAGTGCTCGCCCAGATACACGCGGCGCACGCTTTCATTATAAACAATCTCCTCGGGTTTTCCCGAGGCGAGCACGGCGCCCTCGTTGATGATGTAGGCGCGGTCGCAGATGCCCAGTGTCTCGCGCACGTTGTGGTCGGTGATCAGCACGCCGATCGAGCGCTCCTTCAGGAACTTGATGATGCGCTGGATGTCGACCACCGCCAGCGGGTCGATGCCCGCGAAGGGCTCGTCGAGCAGGATAAACACCGGCCGCGTCGCGAGCGCACGAGCGATCTCCAGGCGGCGCCGCTCGCCGCCCGAGAGCGCGATCGCGCCGTGCTTGCGCAGATGCGCGATGTTGAGGTCGGCAAGCAGTTCCGAGAGCCTCGGCTCGATCTCGCCGGGGCCGTGGCCCTGCAGCTCCAGGATCGCCTGCACGTTTTCCTCGACGGTGAGGCGCCGGAACACGGAATTCTCCTGCGGAAGATAGGAGATCCCCAGCCGCGCCCGGCGGTGCATCGGCATGTGCGTGAGCTCGGCCTCGTCGAGATGGATGCGTCCCGCGTCAGCCGGGATCAGGCCGACGATCATGTAGAAGCAGGTGGTCTTCCCGGCGCCGTTCGGCCCGAGCAGCCCGACCACCTCGCCGCTAGAGACCTCGAGCGAGACGTCCTGCACCACCGCGCGGGCCTTGTAGCGCTTGCGCAGCCGGTCGACGCGCAGCCGGCTCATTTCGAGGGTTCGGGCGTCGCCTTGGGCTGGATCACCGCGCGCACCCGGCTGCCGGGCGCCGACTGGCCGCCGCTTACCGAGAAGAAATCCGAGCGCTGGTCGACGAAGATGTAATTGCCGGCTACCTCGTCGCCGTCGCGCGTCACCCGGGCGTTGTCGAACAGCTCGATCTTCGAGTCGCGGTCGTCGATCTCGATGCGCAGCGCCTCGCCGTCCACCCACGCGCCTTCCTTGTCGCCCTTGGGATCCTGCCGCTGCCGGAAGCGCACCGGCTTGCCGGTGGCGGTGGTGTGCCGGAAGCCGTCCGCGTCCTGGCGCACGACGATGCGCTCGGCGCGCACCGTGATGGAGCCCTTGGTGAGCACCACGCCGCCCTCGAAAATGTTCAGCCGTTTGGCGTCGTCCGCGCTCATCCGGTTCGCCTCGATCTGGGTCGGCTTGTTGCGATCGGCCTTTTCGGCGGCCGCGCTCGCGCAGGCGAGCGCGAGCGCGGCCGCCCCGAGCGCGATGCAGGGGCGCGGCGTCACGGCTCCACGTCTTTCGGCTCGAAGCGGCCGCGCACCTGCGCGCGCAGATCGAGCCGCCGCGCCTCATTGTCGTATTCCATTCCGCGTCCGCTGAGAGAGCGGTTGTCCTCGACGATCGTCACTTCCCGGTCGGTGCGCGCGAGCGACCTGCCGCGCAGCATGTGCAGGAAGCTCGTGGTCATGCGCGCCTCCGGGCGCCCGGCCGAGCTTTCGCGCACCAGCACCACGTCGCCGTAGAGAAAGATCTCCTCCCCGTCCCGCGACAGCGAGCCGCGGTTCGCGGTCACCGTCATGCGCGGCTCGCCCGGCTTGGTCTGCACCAGGCGGGGCGCGACGAGATCCGTGGTGTCGTCGTCCGGGTAATGTAGCATTTTCGCCGCGAACAGCATCGATTCGGCGGCGCCGTCGCGCGCGTACGTGGTGAGGCGGAAATCTTCCACGGTCCAGTCCGGGTCGTGGCGGCGCAGCGACGGGTGCAGCTCCTCCTCGCGCACCGCGCGCTCCAGCCAGAGCGTGAGCAGCGCGAGCACGAACATCAGCGCGAGGGGAAACAGCCGGCTCGCCGAAAGCCTCACGCCAGGTCGGCCCGCAGCGCCGTCTCAAGCGTTCCCTGCGCGCGCATCACGAGCTCGCAGACCTCGCGCACCGCGCCGCGGCCGGCGGGCGCTTGCGCCACGTAGTGCACGCGGCCGGTCACGGCCGGCGGGGCGCCGGGCGGCGAGCAGGCGAACCCGCAGCGCTCGAGCACCGGCAGATCGACCACGTCGTCGCCCATGTAGCCCGCGGCCTCGGGGCCGATGCCGAGGCGCGCGAGCAGCGACTCGAACGCTGCGCGCTTGTCGAGCGCGCCCTGCAGCACCTGCTCGATGCCGAGCTCCGCCGCCCGCACCGAAACCGCGCGCGAGCTGCGCCCGGAGAGAATCGCGACCTTTACCCCGCTTGCCCCGAGCATCCTGACGCCGTGGCCGTCGAGCGAGTGAAAGGCCTTCAATGTCTCGCCCCGCGGGCCGTACCAGAGCGTGCCGTCGGTGAGCACGCCGTCTACGTCGAAAATCATCACCTTCACCCGCCGCGCGCGCGCGAGGGCGTCCTGCGACGGCGCCGCCATATCCTCAGAGCACTTTTGCGCGGAACAGGTCGTGGATGTTGAGCGCGCCCACCAGCCGCCCCGCCTCGTCCACGACCGGCATCTGCGTGCTCTTGCAGCGTTCCATGGTCTCGACCGCCTCGACGGCGAGCGCCTCCGGGCGGATGGTGCGCGGGCCGCGGGTCATGACCGATTCGATTCGCGTGCCGCGCAAATCCGCGCCGCGCTCCAGGCTGCGGCGCAAGTCCCCGTCAGTGAAGATGCCCACCACGCGCCGCTCCGCGTCCACCACGGCAGTCATGCCCATGCCTTTCTTGGTGATTTCGAATATCGCGTCGTGCAGCGTCGCATCCCGGGTGATCGACGGCACCGCGTCGCCGGTGCGCATCACGTCGGCGACGTACGTGAGCAGCTTCCTGCCGAGCGCGCCGCCGGGGTGCGAGCGTGCGAAGTCCTCGGCGGTGAAGCCGCGCGCATCGAGCAGCGCCACCGCAAGCGCGTCGCCGAGCGCGAGCGCCGCGGTCGTGCTGGCAGTCGGCGAAAGATTCAGCGGGCAGGCTTCCTGCTCGACGCTCGTATCGAGGTGGATATCGGCCTCGCGCGCGAGCGTCGATCGAGCGTCTCCGGTCATCGCGATCAGCTTCGCGCCCTGGCGCTTGAGGAGCGGGACGATGTCGAGCAGCTCCTCGCTCTCGCCCGACTGCGACAGCGCGAGGAATACGTCCTCGGGCCTGATCATGCCGAGATCGCCGTGGCCCGCTTCCGCGGCGTGCACGAAGTACGCCGGAGTGCCGGTGCTCGCCAGGGTGGAGGCGATCTTGCGCGCGATGTGGCCCGATTTTCCGATGCCGCTCACGATCACGCGGCCGCGCCGCTCGAGGATCAGCGCCACCGCGGCGAGGAAGCGCTCGTCGAGGCGATCGATCAGCGCGCGCACCGCGTCGGCCTCGATCGCGAGCACGCGGCGCGCCAGCTCGAGCGCGGCGCGCGGCGCGCCGCTGCGATCGCGTCCCACGCTTTGCGCCGCCTGTCGCGCGGCCTTTATCATGGCGGGGAGTATAGCCCAACCGATCCCGCTCACCGCGATGGAATCCGCCGCGACGGCGCTGCAACCGATCCTCGTGCTGCTCGCATCGAGCGTGCTCGCGGTCGTCGCGTGCAGGAGCCTGCGGCTGCCGCCGATCATCGGCTATCTGGCGACCGGGATCTTCGTCGGCCCCTATACGCCCGGCCTGACCGTCGACCCCGAGCAGACGCGTCGGCTTGCCGAATTCGGGGTGGTGTTCCTGATGTTCTCGATCGGGCTCGAGTTCAGCCTGCCGAAGATCGCGGTGATGCGGCGCGCGGTGTTCGGCCTCGGATTCATGCAGGTCGCGCTCACCATCGGCCTGGCCACGGCCGGGGCGCTGGCAATGGGAGGGCGCGCCGGTGGCTGGCAGGCGGGTCTCGCGCTCGGCGCCGTGGTGGCCATGTCCTCGACCGCGGTCGTCTCGAAGCTGCTCGCCGAGCGCCTCGAGCTCGACACGCCGCACGGGCGCCAGGTGATCGGCGTGCTGCTCGCCCAGGACCTGGCCGTGGTGCCGCTGATCATCCTGATCCCGGCGCTCGGGCAGCCGGCGGAGGAGATCGGGCTCGCGGTGGCGGCGGCGCTGGGCAAGGCGGCGGCTGCGCTCGCGCTGGTCGTGTTCGGAGGGCCGAAGCTGATGCGCGCCTGGCTCGGCGTGGTGGCGCGGCGCCGCTCCACGGAGCTCTTCGTGCTCAACGTGCTGCTCATCACGCTGCTGCTCGCGTTCGTCACCGGCCTCGCCGGCCTCTCGCTCGCGCTCGGCGCGTTCCTCGCTGGAATGCTCATTTCGGAGACCGAATACCGCTACCAGGTCGAAGACGACATCCGGCCGTTCCGCGACGTGTTCCTCGGGCTGTTCTTCGTGAGCGTCGGCATGATGCTCGACGTGCCGCTCGTGCTCGGCAGGCCCGCGCTGGTGCTCGCGCTGCTCGCGCTGCTGGTGGGCGCGAAATTCGTGCTGATCGCGCTTCTCGCGCGCGCCTTCGGTGCCGCGCCGGGCACGGCGCTGCGCACCGGGATCGCGCTCGCGCAGGGAGGCGAGTTCGGTTTCGTGCTGCTCGCGCTCGCGCGCGACGCCGACCTTGCGTCGGCGCCGATCCTGCAGTCGCTGCTCGCCGCGATGATCCTGTCGATGTTCGCCACCCCGTTCCTGATCGCGGCGAGCGACCGCATCGTGCTGCGGCTCGCGCGCTCGGAGTGGATGCAGCGCTCGCTCGAGGTGCACCGCGTCGCGGTGCAGTCGCTGCAGGCCGAGCGGCACGTGATCATCCTCGGCTACGGCAGGAACGGCCAGCGCCTGGCGCGGCTGCTCGAAGCCGAGGGCGTGCGCTACGTCGCGCTCGATCTCGACCCCGAGCGCGTGCGCGAGGCCGCGCTCGCGGGCGACACGGTGGTGTTCGCCGACAGCTCGCGGCGCGAGGCGCTGATCGCGGCCGGGATCGCGCGCGCCGCGGCGGTGGTGGTGACCTTCGCCGACGCGCAAGCGGCGGTGCGCGTGCTCGCGCACATCCACGGCCTGAATCCCGCGGTGCCGGTGATCGTGCGCGCGCGCGAGGAGCGCGACATCGCGACGCTCACGGCAGCGGGAGCCTCCGAGGTGGTGCCGGAGGCGTTCGAGTCGGGCCTGATGCTCGCTTCGCACGCGCTGGTGTGGGTCGGCGTTCCGCTCGCGCGCGTGATGCGCCGCGTGAGCCAGATGCGCGACCAGCATTACGGACTGCTGCAGGGGCTTTTTCGCGGTCCGAGCGACCAACCGCAGGCGGGGGAATCGACCCAGGCGCGCCTGCATTCGGTGATGCTCGATGCGACCGCTTATGCCGTCGGAAAAGACTTCGCCGAGTTGGGACTGGAGGATATCGGCGTGCAGGTGAGGGCGGTGCGGCGCCCGGGGGAGAAAGCGAAGCTCGGCGCCGCCGAGGCCGGCCCGCTCCGGCCCGGCGACGTGGTGGTGCTGCTCGGCGCGCCCGAGCTGCTCGCGGCGGCGGAGGTGCGGCTGCTGCGCGGATGAGGGGCGAAAAAAAGCCGGCGCGAGGCCGGCTTTTTAACTTCGTGGAAGTCGCCGCTTACATCGAGCGGCAGAGAACGTAGACGTTGGTCCCGGTTTCCGCGTAGGCCGCCTGCGGCGTGTTGTCGAGGTTCGGGTTCGGCGCTGCCTGCAGATCGCCGCGGACCGTGCCGGTGCTCGGCACGCCATCGTCCATCTGCGTGTCCATCGCGATCGCAATCTTGTCGGGCAGGTTCGCCGAGCAAAGGATGAGCCCGCTGAATCCGCCCATGATCGGCCCGCCGGCGTTGTCCCCGGTCTGCACCCCGAGCAGTCCAGTGACCGCGTTGAACGGATGCGTGGGGCCCGAGCCCGAAACGAAACCCGAGCGGCGCAGATGGTCCCACCAGCTGCAGGCCTCGACGGCTGCCGTGCACACTGCGCCGCCGTTGTTGTAGGTTCCGGCGACTACGCCGTTGCCGTTGCCCTGGGTAGCGGCGGGCGCCGTCGCCCAGCGCGTATTCGCGTTGGGGTCGTCCCCGGGAATCGCGCGGTAGCGGTCCTGGTAGCCGTGGTAGGCGGCCGACACGCCGCTGAAATCGGCGATCGCGTTCTTGATCTTCGCCTGGGTGATCATCTCCTGGCCCTTCAGGATGCCGCCGAGCAGCAGCCCGATGATCACGAGCACGATCGCGATCTCGACCAGGGTGAAGCCTTTTTGCATCGTCTTCATAACGCGTCTCCTTGCGGAGGGAGTTGAGCAGATTAGGCTCCGCAATATGTGTGCCATTGTAAGAGCGCAGAAAAATTCAGTCAAATCAAAGGGGTAATTACCAGCTGGGCGTTGAAACCCCGACATTGCGTCGAAACCTCGACGCTATCGCCCCCGCGGGCCGGCGATGCGCGCCTCGAGCTCCTCGAGCCGCTGGCGAAGGAACTGCACCTCGGCCGGGTCGCGGATGCGGCCGCTCTCGAGCAGGCCGCCGAGCATGATCTTCGCCGCCTCGAGCTCGTTCAGATCCTCGAGGATGAAGATCTGCATCTGTTTCGCCCACAGCGGGACATTTCCCGCCGTGGTGTAGCGATCGACCGCGGCCGCATAGCGGCGCGCGAGCGGCAGGTCCTTCAGCCGGTGCTTGGCAAGCAGCGCCGCGTGCGCAAGCCAGGGCCAGCGCCGGTTCGGATCCTTCAGGAATTCCTCGTATACGAATTCGAGGACCTGCCTTGCGCGCGCCTGATCGGGTACCTCGGCGTAGATGCGCGCAGCCGAAAAAAGCGGGTAGTCGCTCTTCGGATCGAGCGCGAGGATCGCACGCAGCCAGCCCGTGAGGCGCGCGTAATCGAGCCGGCCGTAGGGAAGCTCGTTGGCGCCGCCGAGATCGAACGCCTGGAGGTAGAGCATGGCGACGCGCGCGAACGCTTCGGGCTCGCCGAGGCTCGCGAGCCGCAGCGTCTCTACGCGCGGCGCGGGCGGCAGGTCCGAAGCGCCGGGCGGGCCGGGGCTCCAGGCCGCCTGCGAGGCCACCTGCGCAGCGAGACTCGCGCCGAGCGCGGCCAGCACCCAGGCGGGGACGGCGGCGAGGGTTCGCTCGTTGCGGCTCACAGGTTGCGGCGGTGGAAATCGAACAGCCCCGCGGCGACGAGCAGCAGCGCGTAGAGCGCGACCGCGCCCAGGGCCTGCGCGTACTGCGCCGGCGCGGGAATTCCGTACAACAGCCACTCTGTGCGCGTCACCGCGTCGAGCCGCGGCAGCAGCAACGCCACCGCGTCCACGCTCCAGCGTGCGAGGCGGCCCAGCAGTGACTCCTCCGCGAGGGGGCCGCTCGCGATCGCCTGGATGGCGGTGATCGAGCGCGCGAGCAGGTACAGGCCGGCGACCGACGCGATCGCGGCGACCAGTTGCGCGAGCGCCATGGCGAAGAACAGCGCCGCCGCCGCGACCAGCGCCGCCTCGATCGCGAGCGACAATCCCCATAGTGCGACCGCGGGCGGCGGCGCCCAGTACGCGAGCGGCAGCGCGAAGCAGGCTGCCACCACGGCCCCGCCACACGCGTGGCCGGCGAGCCGCCCCAGGTAGTGGGTCGAGCGCGCGAGCGGCAGCGAGAGCATCAGCTCGAGCCCCTTGTCCTGGATCTCGCGCTGGGTGCTTGAGGCGACGTGCACGGCGACCAGGAACACCGCGCAGGCGCGCAGGAACGCCGCGACGATCGCGGTCTGCAGCGAAACGCTCTCGGTGACGGCGACCTGGGAGAGAAAGGCGGCGAGGCCGAGGCCCGCGGCGAGGCTCGCGACGATGAGCCAGGGCAGGCCGCTGCGCCGGGCCTCGAGCAGGACGAAACGGGCGAGAATGACCGCTGGCATGCTTTCGTTTGTAGACTAGTCGCCGCGCCGCGATCATGCAACCCGCGATCCCGACTGCGCCGCTTTTCTCGCGCCTCGCCAACGCCTCCTGGGGTCTCAGCCGGCGCTACCGGCGCTTTGTCGTGGTGGCGATGCTGGCGATGCTTCACGTGGCCGCGTTCAGCGGCGCCACCGACGTCTGGGCGCGCTCGCTCATGCTCGCGCACCTGGGGCTGCTTCTCCTGTGGCAGCCGTTCCTGCACGGCGATCGGCGCGTGTCGCCGGCTCAGGCGCTCGTGCTCGGCGCAGCGACCGTGGCGGTCATGCTGTGGCTCGACTGGTGGCTGCTCGCGCTCTGGGTGGTGGTGCTCGCGGGCCTGGTCGGCGGCAAGGTCTATCAGCAGCAGGCGCGCTGGCAGCGGCGCTCCTACCTGGTGATGCTCGTCTATCTGCTGGCGCTGCTCGCGGTCGTGATCCTTCCCGAGATCGCGCCGCGGCGCGAGATTTCGCCGGAAATCCGCGACGCCGCGCAGTACGGGTTGCCGCTGCTGTTCGTGCTGATCGCGCTGTTTCCGGCGGAGGAGGAAGCGCCGGACGCGGCGCAGATCATCGATTTCTTCTACAGCATCTTCCTGATGCTGGTGCTGGTGGTGGTGATCCTCGGCAGCTTCACCTTGATGACGCTGGGGCGCACCGGGTACCTCGAGGCGCTCACCTACACGGTGCTGATGATCGGCGGCACGGTGCTGCTGGTCGGGCTGGCGTGGAACCCGCGCACCGGCTTCGCGGGGATGAACGTGTTCTTTTCGAGGTACCTGTTCTCGATCGGGCTGCCTCCGGAGCGATGGCTGCACTTCCTCGCCGAGCTCTCGGCGATCGAGGTCCGCCCCGAGCGCTTTCTCGCCGAGGCGGTGGCCGGGCTGTTGCGCCTGCCCTGGGTGTCGGGCGTAGCGTGGCGCGCGGCGGGCGAGGCGGGCGCGACCGGCGAGCGCACCGTTCACGAGGTCGAGTTCGACAACAGCGAGCTCTCGCTCACGATCTTCTCTCGCCACCGCGTGAGCCCCGCGCTGCACTGGCATTTGCACCTGCTCGGGCAGCTCCTCGGGGAGTTCTACGTCGCGAAGCTGCGCGAGCAGAAGCTCAGGCAGGCGAGCTACCTGCAGGCGGTGTACGAGACCGGCGCGCGCCTCACGCACGACATCAAGAACCTGCTGCAGTCGCTCAACGTGCTGTGCTCCGTCGCCGCGCGAGACGAAGGCCGCGACTCGCCGCAGTTGCAGGCACTGGTGCGGCGCCAGCTGCCGGCGATCACGCAGCGGCTCGCGGAGACGCTGGAGAAGCTGCAGCGGCCGCAGGATGCGGCGGAAAAATACGTCGCGGCCCGGGACTGGTGGGAAGGGCTCGTCAGGCAGTACCGCGGCGAGGGCGTCGAATTCGAGGCGCGGGCGCTGCGCGACGGAGTGCAGTTGCCGCAGGCGCTCTTGAGCAGCGTGGCGGACAACCTGCTCCGCAACGCGATCGCCAAGCGCGCCGCGGACGGCGCCACGCGCATCCGGGTCACGCTGGAGGGCGAGAGCGGGATCGAGCTGCGGGTGCGCGACACCGGCCGCGCGGTGCCGGCCGAGATGGCGGGCGACCTGCTGCGCGCCCCGGTGAGCTCGCTCGCCGGGCTCGGGATCGGCCTTTACCAGTCGGCCAAACAAGCGAAGGCAGCAGGGTACGTGCTTGCGTTGGAATCGAACCGGGACGGCGAGGTCTGCTTCGCGTTGCGCGAGCAGGCGAGCGGGCGCTAGTCAGTATCGACAGCGGTCGCCGAGATGTATATACTGCGCGTATATCCGTCAAGGGACTCGATCCATGAAAAGCGCCAAAGCCCGGGTTTTCCGATCCGGCAACAGCCAGGCGGTTCGCTTGCCCAAAGAATTCCGCTTTCGCTCCCCGGTCGTGGAGATCTACCGGCGCGGCGAGGAAGTCGTATTGCGTGAAAGCCCGCAGACGCTGGAACAGGCGTTCGAATTGCTTGCCGGGCTTTCCGACGATTTCTTCGCGAGCGGACGGAAGGACGATGCGCCGCTTGAGCGCCGCGCGAGACTCAAGGCTTGAGCGTGCGCTACCTGCTCGATACCAATATCTGCATCTATGTGGTCAACAACCGACCGGAAGCGGTGCGCAGACGATTTGCCGCCGCTGCGGCGGGCGACGTCGGGATGTCCGTCGTCACCTACGGCGAGCTGATCTGGGGCGCGCACGCGAGCGCAAAGGCAAGGGAAAATCTGCAGCGATTACGCGCTTTTGCGCGGTTGGTGCCTGCGCTTGAATTGCCATCTGAAGCCGCTGAACACTACGGGGAAATCCGCGCGGCGCTACAGAAGGCTGGCGCTCTGATCGGCCCAAACGACCTGTGGATCGCCGCTCACGCGCGCGCGGCGGGGCTCGTTCTGGTCGGCAACAACGAGCGGGAATTCGGGCGCGTTCCGAGGCTGAAAGTGGAGAACTGGGCGCGGAGCTAGGGCAGCGCGCCGGCGGCGATCAGCCGGCTGTAGAGCAGGGCCGCCGGGATCCAGACCATCTGGTCGTCGTATTCGCCGCCGCTTACCCTGGAGGGCGCGGGCACGTGATCGACGAACACGCCGCGGTTGCTGTTCGTCGTGGTCTTGTTATTCAGCATCTCGTCGTTCCCGGGCCTGCCCCCCACGCCGCCGGAGGACGCGGTCGAAAAGTTCTTGCCCTGGGACCAGACGACGGCGACGACGACGCTCGTATTGGTCACCGAAGCGGCCGAGCCGCAGCTCGGGGCGGAGGTGGAGATACCCACGTCGGCCGCCCAGCCCGCGCAGACCAGCAGATCGCGCAGTGGCGGGCGACCTGGAGGGCGCTTTGTTGCGCGCTCCGGTGCGCTCGGCGAGCGGGCTCGGGATCGGTCTTTACCAGTCCGCCCGGCAGGCGGAGGCGGCTGGCTACGCGCTCAGCCTCGAGTCGAACAGTGACGGCGACGTGTGCTTCGCGCTTAAGGCAGAACGCCAGCCGCAATGAGCCGGCCGTAGAGCACGCCGACGGGGATCCAGACCATCAAGTCGTCGAATTCGCCCGTGCCGACGCCCGCCGGATCGGGCGTCTTGCTGACAAAGACGCGGTTCACCGTTCCCTGACCGTTCACGTTTTCGGTTTCGTTCGAGCCCTGCGGACCCAAAGCGCCGTTCTTTCCGGTTGAAAAGACGATGGCGGCGACCACTTCCTTGTTGGTGACCGCGGTTCCCGAGCTGCACGCGTTTCCCGCCAGGATCGTTTGCGTGACGCTGCAGATGATCAGGTCGGAAGGAACACAGGTGATGCCGTTTGCCTTGAGCTTCGTGGCGTGAACGAAGTGCGGAAGCGTCCCTCCGCAGCCGGTTCCGGTGATCGTCTTCGCGACCGCGTAACGGATCCGGTTCCCCCAGGCATCAACGGCGAATCCTGCGCTGTCGGCGGACTGGAATCCGATCGTGACGGCGGGGAGCAGCCCGCCCGTGGTGCCGTCGGAGAGCGTTCCGCCGTAGTAATCCTCGACCGCGGCGCCATCCTTGCATTCGCCAGCGGCGTCGCGCACCTCGGCCCCCGCGCTGCTGCTGCGCGCCGGGCACGGCAGGCGCCCGTTCACGATCGCGTACGCCAGCAACAGCTCGCGCGCCTGCTCGAGCCGGCGGCGCGTCTCATCGAAGCTGCGTTGGTCGGACTGCGCGGAAAGCGTGTACATCAGGCTTCCGAGCAGCAACCCTACGATGGCGATGACCACCGCCAGTTCGACAAGCGTGAAGCCGCGCGCCTGTCGCAGCGCCGGGAACACACTCTCGAGCCGGATCACGGATTTGCGTCGACGACGACGACGCGATCGTTGCTGCTCGAGCCCGCCGGCAATTTGTCGAACACGGCGTCAAGGTTGCGATTTTCGGCGCTGTCGAGAAAATCGGTGAAGGTGTCGTTCGGCCGCGCCATGCCGGTGAGCGAGCGGCCCGCGAGCAGCAGGATCGAGCGCTTGTCGTTCGCCGGCGTGAAGTTGGTGACCGTCAGGCAGGTGCCTCCGGTGGTGCAGGCCGGCGTCCCGGGCAACGCAGATGCCGTGTTTCCCTGGGCGGTCGCGTAATAGAGCAGGCGATACCATTCGTTGCGCCAGAACCAGCCGTAGGTCGGATCGGCGGTGTTGTTGAGAAACGCGTGGTCCGGAAAGAACGTGTCGGGCACGGTGACCGTGTACTCGCGGCAATTAAAGATAGGGGGCGGCAGGCCACACAGCAGATCTCCGACGATCGGAGGGGGACCACCTCCAGGCGGCCCAGGCCCTCCCGCTCCTGTGGTGACGCGCCCGGTGGCCGTCACGGTCGCCGACCCGTCGGCATTCATCGTCACGGTGGGACCGGACAACAGGGTCCATCCCGAAATGGCCACCGCGCTGTTGAACTGGCGCATGGCCATCGCGACGTTGCGTTCTGTCGCGTCGATTCGGACATCGATGGTCTCGCCGCCCAATAGCGGAGTCGTGATGTTCAGCGTGCACGTCGCGCCGTCCGCGGCCAGTGCGCAGGTCGTGGGATCGGGGGTAAGTGTCGCACCGCTGATGCGCGTAACCGTCACGGTCTGCCACACCACGAAGGCGGGGTCGCACAACGATCCCGCGCCAGGGGTGCAACGGGTGGTGGTGCCCGCGGTAAAGGAAAAGGTCAGCGGCAGAAGTCCTTGGCAGGCGCCTCCCGCGCAGGAGACGGCGCTTCCCAGGAAGCTCGCGGTGTTCGCCGGATTGGCGAAGGGCGCCGGGAACGGGTACACCGGGTTTGCTGCGGACACGTTGGCGCCCCACGTGCTGGTGGCATAGATTGATTTCAGCAGCGGCACGACCTCGCGTTCGATGCGGTGCGCGATCGCGCCTTCGATCGCCGGCATCAGATCACGAGTCGTAACCCGAACCGCCTGGTCGTTGAACGAGCCGCTTGGCCCGGTCGTGACGAAGACTGCATCGGCCGGCGAGGTCGCGTTCTCGCACTCGAGGTAGTTGCGCAGGACCGGCGGACCCACGGCCGAGCGCGCTTGCGACCAAGCCGTACAGCCGGTCGCCGCTTGCACGGAGATCGGCGGACCCGGAGCAATGATGAGGGCGACCGAGTCGTTGGGAGCGAGATCAACGGTCAGTTGGCCCTGCGAATTCGAGTTGATGAAAGTGGTCAATGGCGGCACCGTGCCATTGCTCAATGCCCAGCCGCCCGAAACCACGTACCACAAAGGCTCGCTCGCGGCGTCGACCTGCTTGTCGATCCCGAGGGTACGCCAGGGAAGTCGCCCGACCGCCGGCAACGTGCAGTTGCCGGCGGCGCGCCCTTCGTTCACGGTACCGTAGTCGCCCGGCGCCTCCGGACACGGCAGGCGCCCGGGATTGTTTTCTCCCGCGGTCGCCGCCTGCTGTGCCACGTAGCCGATCAGAGCCTGCTTCGCCTGATTGAGAACCCCCGCGTTGTGCTGGCGTGTGGCGGCGGTGAAATTGGCGCTCATCGCGTCGAGCCGCGCCACGAGGTACCAGGCGCCGCCGATAACGAACAGGGCCAGCAGCGCGACCAGTGCCACGCCACGCTGAGTCTTCGCGGTCATCGCTTGTCGTTTCATGACGTCTGCGCCGTCAGCGGCTGCGGCGGCGCTGGGGCCCCACCCTGATCTCCCCGTCCCCGATCACATCGCGCACCTCGCCCGAGCCGCGATCGAGCGTCTCGCCGACCTTGAGCGGCACGCGCAATTCGCTTTCGCCGACGGTGACAGCGGCGCGGGTGGGATCGCCGCGCGCCGGATCGACGCGCAGCCCCTCGGGCTGCGTGCCTTCGACAATCGACTCGCCATTCACCCACACGGTGGACTTGCCGCCCGAGCGCATGACGTAGCCGTCGAGGCGCGTGGTCGGCGAGACGATGGCCGGCGCGGAAGGCTTGTCGGGCAGCCGCGCCTTGCGGCGCGCGTCGAGCGCGTCGCGCTGCTCGGGCGTGAAAAACAGCCGCCCGAGCTGCTGGCCGAGCGCAGGCCCCGAGGCACCGAGGCCGAGCGCGAGGATGGCGACCAACGCCCGTCTCATGCCTTCGCCGCCCGGTCGAGGATGGTGATGAGATCGATCTCGCAGTCGCCGCGCAGCCGCGGCGCGATCACGCTGCCCGCG